>Ga0210405_10000023_pt1 | contig 195142 bp, 159 predicted proteins | sample IncBWH11MmetaG_FD_155492 | JGI IMG/M metagenome (GOLD analysis project Ga0210405, IMG submission 155492) | Forest soil microbial communities from Barre Woods Harvard Forest LTER site, Petersham, Massachusetts, United States - Inc-BW-H-11-M | ecosystem: Environmental > Terrestrial > Soil >... | reverse complement strand
AAAAGCATTTGCCGCGGGCGCCGACATCGCCGAGATCGCTAACAACACAGCCGTGGAAGCAGAAGAGGCAACTCGTAGAGGACAGGCATTAACCGACCTCATCGAGAACCTTGGCAAGCCGGTCATCGCTGCGGTGAACGGCTTTGCCCTGGGTGGCGGATGCGAACTGGCGATGGCGTGCACCATCAGGATTGCCGCAGAGAGCGCAAAATTCGGCCAGCCTGAAGTAAAGCTAGGTGTTATGCCCGGTTATGGAGGCACGCAGCGCATGCCTCGTCTGATCGGAAGAGGCCGGGCGCTGAAGCTGATCCTCTCCGGCGAAGTCATCGATGCGTCCGAGGCTTATCGCATTGGCTTGGTGGACGAACTGGAACCGGACACGCACGTGATCGAACGGGCCGAAACCGTGTTGAAGAAGATCATGGCGAACGCTCCCTTGAGCGTGAGGTATGCGCTTGAGGCGGTCAACAAAGGATTAGAGACCAGCGCGACCGAGGGGTTGCTCCTCGAAGCCTCGCTCTTTGCCGTCTGCGCGTCGACTGACGACAAGAGAGAAGGTACGTCGGCGTTCCTCGAGAAACGCTCGCCGAAGTTTCAGGGAAAGTAAAACGTTGCGCGCCACTTCGAAGTGTGAAATCACCGGCTGGCCTGAGTAGGAATCGTGACGAAGGAGATGAAAATGACAGAAGGCAACATATTTTCAGAATTGAAGGTCGTGGACTTGTCGAGCTTCATCGCCGGGCCGGGCGCTGCAACCATCTTGTCCGATTTCGGCGCCGATGTCGTCAAGGTCGAACCTCCTGAGGGAGAGTTGTGGAGAATTGGGCAAAAGATCCCGCCACAGCCGAATTCGGAAGAACCTTATCCCTTTCAACTATCGAATCGAAACAAGCGTGGCGTTGCGCTCAATCTGAAAGCTGCGAGCGCGCAGAAGGTTATCGAGCGGTTGGCCAAGTGGGCCGACGTGTTCATCGTTAACACACCGCACTCCGCGCGCAAGAAATTGAAGCTCGAATATGAAGATGTCGCGCATTGGAATCCGCGTCTCATCTATGCCGATCTCACCGGCTTCGGCGAGAACGGTCCCGACGCGGCCCTTCCGGGATTCGATCTCACGGCCTTCTGGGCGCGAAGTGGTTTGTTGTTCATGATGCGCGACGCCGGGGAACCTCCGACGTGGCCCGTAGCCGGAAGCGGGGACAATGCAACTGCGGTCTGCATTTATTCCGCGATTGTGACCGCGCTTTTTCGTCGGGAACGCACCGGCAAAGGATCTTATGTCACGACATCGCTGCTCGCTGCGGGTGTCTGGTCGGCCAGCGTCTTTGTCCAGGCCGCTCTATGTGGTGCGAGTTTCTATGGCCTGCATGATCGAACGCATCCCGCAAATGCAGCTTTGAACACCTATCGCTCTTCCGATGGCACATGGTTTGTTCTTGTCGCTACTCCGGACAAAGTACCGGCGGTTCTGAAAGCGATGGGTCGTGAGGACATTCTGACCGACCCGCGATTCTCGGATCCTGCCAAGCTGGCGCAGAACCGGCCGCAACTGACGGCAATACTTGATGAGATCTTCGGTTCGCAGCCAATGTCGCACTGGTATGAGGTCTTCAACGGCGTTCACGTCCCCTTCGGCGCCGTGCGAGAGCCGCAGGAAGTCGTTAACGATCCGCAATTGCGAGCGAATGACATCGTCGTCCCGCTCGAAGGAGCTGGCGGGAAACTGACCTCAACGGTCAACAGCCCTATTCAGGTGCACGGCGTGTCGAAAGTACCTGCCAAGCGCGCGCCGCGAATCGGCGAACACAATGACGAAGTCCTGAAAGAGCTTGGTTTCGGAGACAGCGAAATCGACGCCCTGCGTTCGAGCGGCGCGATCCCGGTCTCACAACCAGGCAAGAAACCGGAAGAGGCACTCCGAGCCAGCTAAGAGTCTTGGAGCAGGAGTCTCGCAGAAAACCAGAGATCGAATTGATGTGAAGTTTTTGGAGGATCAAATGGCAATAGCAAAGACCCGCGAAATTCGAAATGTAGCGATCGTTGGGACGGGAGTCATTGGTGCGAGTTGGGCTGCTCTATACCTGGCACGTGGCCTTAACGTGGTGGCTACAGACCCGGCGTCAAACGCCGAAGCGAATCTGCGGCGATATATCGATGCGGCATGGAAAGACCTGACGGCGCTTGGCATTTCACCCAACGGCTCGCGCGATCATTTGCGGTTTACCCTCGATATGAAGGAAGCCGTCGCCTGCGCTGATTTGGTTCAGGAAAACGGACCTGAGCGCAAGGACTTCAAAATCAAATTGTTTGCTGACATGGACTCCGCCGCGCCGAAGGATTCGATCATTGCTTCAAGTTCATCCGGACTGACGATGAGCGTGATGCAATCGGCGTGCAAGTATCCCGAACGCTGCGTGATTGGCCACCCGTTTAATCCTCCCCACATGGTCCCGCTCGTTGAGGTCGTCGCTGGCGCAAAAACGTCGCTGGAGACTGTTGAACGGGCGCTCTCGTTCTACACCTCGATCGGCAAACGGCCGATCCACGTGCGAAAGGAGGTTGTTGGCCACGTTGCGAACCGCCTTCAGGCTGCTCTCTACCGCGAAGTTGTCTACCTGATCGAGCAAGGCGTTTTGGATGTCGCTGATTCCGATGCTGCGGTGTGCTGGGGACCTGGATTACGTTGGGGTGTAATGGGTCCCAATCTGCTGTTCCATCTCGGTGGCGGCGAAGGCGGGATTCAACACTTTATGGACCACCTGTCCGGCCCTGTCGCCACATGGTGGAAAGATCTCGGCACGATCACTGAGTTCAGTCAGGAGGTGAAGCAAACCATCGTCAACGGTGTATTGAAGGAAGTTAATGGCCGTTCGATCGCAGAACTCGAACGAGAGCGTGACTCCATGCTGCTCGAATTGCTTACGACCCGCTCAAAAGCGGAAGAAGTCGTACACGCTGGGTCAGACGCTGCGGCTGACTAAATCTGTTTCCCTCAGTTGTGACGCAGAGGACAGAGAAATGAGAACAGAAGATGATCTATGTTCACTCTCTCGGCCGGGCATTGCGATTCTATCCCGGCCGAACCGCACTTGCTCGTGACGGCCGACTGTTGACCTTTCGCGAACTCCACAGTCGCGTCGAAGGCATCGCTGCGACGCTCACGAGCCGCGGTTTTGGAGTGGGGGATCGCTTGGCTTTATTGCTGCCTAATGGGCCGGACTACATTGAACTTGTGTATGCGTGCAGCATGCTGGGCGTGATCGCCGTTCCGCTGAACACACGGCTGTCGACCAAAGAGATCGACCGAGTGCTCGAAGATGCGAGTCCGCGTGGGATCGTGCGCCATTCATCCCTCGCAGTCCCAGGAGTGCAGTTGAGCTGGCAACAGGTGATCGACGAGGAACCCCTTGCGATTCGCAGCGACTCTGCTCTGAAAATCTTTTACGACCCCGAAGCCGTTTTGGGACTTATTTACACGAGCGGTACAACGGGGCAGCCAAAAGGCGTCATGGTGACGCATGGGAATGTTCTTGCTGACATCCACAACTTCAACTACTGGATGCGCTACACCGAAGGCGGAACCTACCTGCATGCCGCCCCGATCTTCCACATCGCAGATTTTCCCAGCATGTTCGCGGCCTCGGCATTCGGCGCCAGCCAAACCACAATTCCGAAATTCAGCGCACAGACTTTCTGCGAGACGGTAGAACGAGAGCACGTAACTCACGCCGTGCTCGTGCCGACGATGATCAATCTGCTCACACAATTCCAGGACGCTGGGAGCTATGACTTGAGCAGCCTCCAGGTGCTGGCCTATGGCGGTTCACCTATGGCGCCGGAACTCGTCCATCGGACGCGGGAACTCCTCCCAAAGGTCAAGTTGATTCAAGTGTATGGGCTAAGTGAAACGGGCTTTCTTACGGGCTTGCAGGACCAGGAGCACACCGAAGACAAGCTGATATCTTGCGGACGCCCTTGTCCCGGTGTCGATCTTCTGGTGGCAGACACTTCGGGGAAACAAGTCGATCCGGGACAGGCAGGCGAGCTGATCGCACGAGGCGCCAACGTCATGCGGGGCTATTGGAACAATCCTGAAGAAACGACTGAAGCGTTTCGCTACGGATTCTTTCGTACGGGAGATATCGGCTATCAGGACACTGCGGGATACTTTTACATCCTCGACCGCCTAAAAGACATGATTGTTACCGGAGGGGAAAACGTCTATTCGGGAGAGGTCGAAGCAGTGATCTACGAACATCCCGCCGTTCGTGAAGTGGCCGTGTTCGGCGTACCCGATTCACAATGGGGCGAACTTGTGATGGCTTGCGTAACCCTCAAGCCAGACGCAACTCTGACTGCCGATGAGCTGGTTGCGTTCTGCCGGCGAAGCCTAGCGAGTTATAAGGTCCCCAGGAGCGTCGAGTTCTTAGAAGCGGATCTGCCCAAGAGCAGTTCCGGCAAGGTGCTGAAGAAGAGCCTGCGCGAGCGTTTCTGGAAGCATCAGCAACGAGCGGTGAGTTGAGTCCGTACTGCCGTCAGCAGGATCGCGGGCACCGCCGCGTTATAGCTCGCTTTGCGATGGTAACTAGAAGAAGGTAAGGTCTGGCGATGGCGCGCAATTCGGGAGTGAAGAACGGAAGAAAAGAAATGTCCGCGCGAAGAACGAAATCGGTTTTGTCTCGCGGTTGGCAAATCGTACTTCTCCCGTTTTGGTCTACCAGCGCACTTTGGGCGGTTGGGCCAGACGGTACACCCAGTAATGGCACGAACATCTTCTCTCCCGCCTCGACCCCAGCCAAGTCAATTGCGGACTTGTCAATTTTTGTGCTTGTCATCACGGGAATCATTTTTGTCGTTGTTTTTGCACTACTGTTCTATTCCGTCGTCAAGTTCCGTATGCGAGCGATGGACGCCGGCCGCGAGCCGGCTCAAGTATACGGAAGCACGCAGATTGAGCTCGCTTGGACGATCATTCCGACCCTGATTGTGGTTGTCCTGTTCTTGGCCACAGCCCGAGTCATCCATGCCGTCCAGGATGCTCCAGAACCGTCGGACGCTGTAGAAGTCACCGTCATCGGACATCAATACTGGTGGGAATTTCGCTATCCAAAGCTGGGGATCGTCACGGCAAACGAACTACATATTCCCGTGAGCAATCCCAGTCATCCCACACCCACGTTTTTGCAATTGCTCTCGGTCGATACCGACCACAGCTTTTGGGCGCCGGAGCTTGCAGGCAAGACCGACCTCATTCCAAACCATCCCAACCGAATGTGGGTAGACCCGCAGCGCACCGGCGTCTTTTTGGGCCAGTGTGCGCAGTACTGCGGAACGCAGCACGCCAAGATGCTGCTCCGCATTTCTGTCGATGGACCGGAGGATTTTGCCAACTGGGTGCGCGCCCAGCAGAGACCCGGAGTCGAAGACGCTGGTGCAATCGCGGGCAGGCGAGTGTTTGAACGGAATGCCTGCATGAATTGCCATGCAGTGGGCGGAACCCCGGCAGACGGACGCTTTGGCCCCGACCTGACGCATTTGATGAGCCGCACCACGATTGCAGCGGGCGCAGCCGAAAACACCCGCGACAATCTCCGGCTTTGGATCCAGAACCCCAGTGCAATCAAACCCGGGTCGCTGATGCCCGCCATGAAGCTGAACGTTGCGGATCTGGATGCCGTCGTGAGTTACATGCAAACGCTGCACTAGAACGCTTGGAAAACGGATTATGTCATCCAATGTGATCACCGTTTCCGTCGGTCAAACAGACGCCAAGCCTTGGGTTGACGAGCTTCATCAGTGGCTGGCCACCGTCGATCACAAAAGGCTGGGCATTCTCTACATCGTCTCGGCCCTGATGTTTCTCGTGATCGGTGGAGTCGAGGCCCTCATCATCCGCATTCAGTTGATGCATTCGCACAACAACTTCGTTTCTCCGGAAGTCTTCAACCGCATGTTCACCATGCATGGCACGACCATGATTTTCTTCGTGGCGATGCCGGTCTTGTTTGGATTTGCGAATTATCTGGTCCCGTTAATGATTGGTGCCCGGGATATGGCATTTCCGCGCCTGAATGCCTTCAGTTTTTGGCTGTCATTTTTCGGTGCACTTCTTCTCTATTTCAGCTTTCTCGGCGGGAGCGGGCTTTACGGCGCTGGAAACGCACCGGACGTGGGATGGTGGTCGTACGCACCCCTTGGTGCCCAAGCCTTCTCGCCGGGGCATAGTTCCGACTATTGGACTCTGTCGCTACTGGTCTCCGGGTTTGGGAGCATCGGAACGGCGATCAATATCATTGCCACAATTTTGTGCCTTCGTTGCCCAGGCATGAAGCTTAATCGCATGCCGCTATTTGCATGGCTCAACCTTGTGATGGCGGGAATGGTTTTGATTGCAATCACGCCCTTGTCAGCCGCTCAAATTATGTTGCTCATTGATCGATATTTGGGCGGCCATTTCTTCGATACCCAGGCTGGTGGGTCGGCAGTTCTGTGGATGCACTTCTTTTGGATCTTCGGACATCCGGAAGTCTACGTTCTCATCATTCCTTGTTTTGCTTTCATGTCGGAAATAATTCCCGTCTTCTCACGCAAACCAATCTTCGGATATCCGGTGATGGTTGCCGCGACCGTATGCATCGCATTCGTGAGCATGAGCGTTTGGGCGCACCACATGTTTACGATTGGCATGAACTCTTACGCCAACAGCTTTTTCACTCTCACCACAATGGTTGTCGGCGTTCCCACGGGAATCAAAATCTTCAACTGGATCGGCACCATGTGGGGCGGCAGGATTCAGTTCAAAACGCCCATGCTGTTCAGCATCGGATTTCTATTCCAATTTCTCATCGCCGGCTTGACCGGCATCATGATGGCTGCCTCGCCATTCGATTGGCAGCTTAGCTTGTCGTATTTTGTCGTGGCGCACTTTCATTATGTGATCGTGGGTGGAATTCTGTTCGCGCTCTTTGGCGCGTTTTACTACTGGTACCCAAAAATGACCGGCAGAATGCTGAGCGAAAGTCTTGGCAAATGGCATTTCTGGCTGTTCCTCATTGGCTTTCATCTGACGTTCGACGTAATGCATGTCCCAGGCATTCTGGGAATGCCACGGCGGATCTACACCTACGAGCCCAGCCGCGGTTGGGATACGTTGAACTTCATCATTTCCATCGGCGCGTTTATTCAGGCTCTTGCGATTCTGGTCTTCGTTGCCAACCTCATCGTTTCTTATTTCAAGGGAGATAAAGCCGGTAACGATCCCTGGGACGCGTGGACGCTGGAGTGGTCGGTATCTTCGCCCCCGCCAGCATATAACTTTGCTACTGTTCCGACCGTGGCGAGCCGCCGCCCTCTCTGGGACCACAAACATCCGGAAGATCCCGATAGCCGCTATGAGTGAAGGCGAAATCATATGAGCACGGCGACAGCTAGCCTTCCGAATACAGTGCCCGCGTGGGATCTGCCATCGCGCGGGAAGGTCGCGATGGCCGGTCTGATCATCGCCGAGTCGGCGATCTTTACGATCTTCATCGTTGCCTATCTTTTTTATCTAGGGAAGGCCATCACGGGGCCGACGCCGCGCGAAGTGCTTGAGACGCCGATCTTTTACACGATTTGCTTATTGTCGAGCAGCCTGACCATTCACTTGGCTGCGAAGTTTCTAGCAAGGGGCATTACATTCGCATTCCTTGGATTCTGGCTGCTCACGATCGCGCTGGGTGGATTATTTCTCTGCGGCACGGCCCAGGAATGGCACCGGGTGATTTACGAACACGGACTGACGATCTCGACCAACCTGTTCGGAACGACTTATTACTCACTCGTCGGCTTGCACGGGTTTCACGTCACCGCAGGACTGATCATGCTGACCATCGTGGCGGTGTTTGGACTGAGTGGCCGTGTGGGCGTGGAGCAGTCTGGTCACATCGAGGTGCTCTCGATGTACTGGCATTTCGTCGATGCCGTATGGGTTGTGGTTTTCACGGTAGTTTACGTTCTCGGACTGTGAGGGAAATATGTCAACACGACCGGCGACAGAGGAATTGAACGAGAGTCCTCGTGCTTCGCGCGAGATTGAAGTCCCCGCGCCGACAACGTGGCCTTTCATTCTGGCGCTGGGGGCGGGGCTGCTATTCGCGGGCCTGGTGACGAGCACGTCAGTCAGTTGTCTTGGCGCCCTGCTGTCGCTGGCAGGCTGTGTCGGCTGGTTCCGGGAGGTCTTTCCGCACGAGCATGAGGAAGTTGTAGCGATCCTGCCTGAGGATATTCGCTTAGCGACGCTGCGGCGAGTTGTGGATCGGCTGCCGATTCTGCCGGATCAAGTACGCGTCTGGTTACCAGTCCGCACCTACCCGATCTCGGCAGGCGTGAAAGGCGGATTGGCGGGCAGTGTCGCAATGGCAATCTTGGCGTGTGGTTACGGCGTGCTGAAAGTTGGCAGCATCTGGTATCCCATCAATCTGCTCGCCGCAGTGGCTTATCGGGAGTCGCTGAGACTCGTACCCGCGCAGCTGAATTCGTTTCATGCCGATGCTTTCGCGATTGCCTTTGTTCTGCACGGTGTCGTATCCATCTTTGTTGGATTGCTCTACGGCGCGATGCTGCCCATGTTCCCGCGCCGTCCGATTTTGCTGGGAGGATTCATCGCCCCGGCGCTGTGGTCAGGGCTTCTCTACACAATGCTCGGGTTGCTGAATCCATTGCTTGCGAGTCACATTGATTGGTTTTGGTTCACGGCTTCGCAAGTGGCGTTCGGAATCGTCGCTGGACTTGTGGTCGTGCGCCAACCGAGCTTTCCTACCCGCGAGAATGTTTCGTTTGCTATACGGGCCGGAATTGAGGCCCCCGGAACCATGGCATCGCGCGAGAGCGGGGAGAACCGCTGATGATGAAGATGAAGCGGATCAAAATTCTATCTGCGCTCGCGGCCCTCCTCGGTCTCGTGATGCTCGCTGCTTGCAGTACTACGCATGATGAACCGCGAACCGATCCGGAACCAATTGCGCCGAACCAGGTTTTGGACTTCAACACTCTCTACGCGCAGAACTGTGCAGGCTGTCATGGCGCGCAGGGCCGCGGAGGAGCATCGATCGCCTTGGCCAATCCTGTGTATCTGGCCATTGTCGATGAAACCGTGCTGCGCAACGTTGTTGCCAACGGTGTCCACGGAACATCAATGCCCGCGTTCGCGCAGCGTGCTGGCGGAATGTTGACCGAGGAACAGATCAACGCGATTACGAGTGGAATCTTTTCCCACTGGGGACACAAACAAGTTCTCGACGGAGCCAATCCGCCTTCATACGCAGCCAAAGTCACCGGAACTGTTGATCACGGCCAAGTCGCGTTTGGAACATATTGCGCATCCTGCCACGGATCTGAAGGCGGAGGGACGTCCAAGGGAAGCGCCATCACGAATGATTCATTTCTGGCGCTGGTCAGCGATCAGGGACTGCGCACCATCGTGATCATCGGCCGACGGGAATTAGGCGCCCCCGACTGGCGCGACAATGTTCATGGAAAGCCGATGACCGATCAGGAAGTCACAGATGTAGTTGCCTGGCTGGCATCGCGGCGGTCGCAGAGTCCCGGGCAGCCTTATTCCGCTTTAAATTACACGCAACACCCGGAGAAATAAGATGTTAACGAACACTGCAACGACCCCGCCCGCTTCAGCCAGCCTTTCGCGGCGCGGATTCTTCATGAAAATCGGAATCCTGTTCAACGGATTCGCCGCGATCGTTTTGGCTCTGCCGCTGGCGCGTTTTCTTTTCTCCTCCATTACTCGTGGTTGCGGGAATGGCTATCTGTCGTGGGTGCCCCTGGGCGACGTCAGCAGCTTTCCTGAGGGAGAGACGAGGATGGCTACTTTTCGCAATCCCCTGGTCATGCCAACTGATGGAAAGACTGTCGACACCGCGTGCTGGGTGCGCCGCATCGCGGCCGATCAATTCCAGGTGTTTGCGATTAACTGCGCCCATCTTGGCTGCCCCGTCCGTTGGTTCCCGCAATCTGGTCTCTTTATGTGTCCCTGTCACGGTGGCGCGTACTACCGCGATGGCTCACGTGCGTCCGGGCCACCGGAGCGTGGACTTTTTGAATATCCGTACAAGATCGAAAATGGTGTGCTCACGATTGAGGCCGGACAGCTGCCAACCCCCGGCGACCCGGTGGCAAGTCTGACCTTGGAGAAACCGCCATGCGCCTGATCATGAAAATAGGCGAATGGTTCGACCATCGCCTGCAGCTGGCAGCTCCGATTCGCGAAGCCGCCGAGCATCCGGTGCCGCGCAACACGGCGAGTTGGTTTTACGTCTTTGGCAGTGCTGCACTCACCGTCTTCATCCTGCAACTGGTAACCGGAATTCTGCTGGCGCTCATTTATGTTCCCTCGGCCAGTGAAGCGTGGAGCAGCTTGCAGGCCCTGAATCATCAGGTAGCGCTTGGCTGGTTCATCCGCGCGATGCATGGATGGGGCTCCAACTTCATGGTCGCCATCGTGCTGATTCATATGATGCAGGTGTTTCTCTTTGGAGCCCACAAATATCCCCGCGAGCTGACCTGGATCATCGGTGTATTTCTGCTGCTGATGACTCTGGGCATGGCATTTAGTGGTCAAGTCTTGCGCTTCGATCAGGACGCTTACTGGGGGCTCGGAATCGGAGCATCGATTGCCAGCCGAGTTCCCATCCTCGGCCCTTTTGTCGTGAAGCTCATGCTCGGGGGGCCGATCATCGCAGGCGCAACCCTCTCCCGATTTTTCGCGCTGCACGTATTTGTGATTCCCGGGCTACTGATCGGGTTCGTCGGCCTCCATGTCTTGATGGTGTTGAAGCTGGGCATCAACGAATGGCCAATGCCGGGTCGCGCTGTAAGGCGAGCGACCTACGAGGCTGAATATCACGCTTTGACCAAGAAAGATGGCGCGCCATTCGTTCCGTACGCGATATGGAAAGACATGTTCTTTGCGGCGTTCATCATTCTTGCGGTTGCCGCATGTGCTTTCTATTTCGGCCCTTTTGGGCCTACAGGACAGCCCGACCCAACAATCATCCAAACTGCGCCCAAGCCCGACTACTTTTTCCTGTGGCTCTATGCGCTGCTATCACTTCTTCCGCCATCACTGGAGACTCCGTTCCTTCTCATCGGCCCGCCTTTGGCAATTCTTGGCTTGATTCTTTTACCGTTTCTTTCGGGGGAAGGAGAAAAGAGCTGGAAGCGGCGCCCGATCGCGGTCGTTACTGTGCTGATGATTGCAATCACTCTCGGCACGTTTACTCGCATGGCGCAGTTCACGCCTTGGAGTCCGCATATGAACGCCTGGAGCGGCGATCCGGTGCCCGAACGCTACATTCGTAGCACGACTGCACTTGAGCGCCGAGGTGCGAACGTGTTTCAAGTCAAGCAGTGTCGCAACTGCCACTCTCTCGGCGACACCGGCGGACAGAGGGGGCCAGCACTGGACAGTGTGGCCGTGCGGCTGACGCAGGATCAACTCATTCGGCAGGTGATTCAGGGCGGCGGCAACATGCCTGCCTACGGGAACAACTTAAGTCCGGCAGAGACTACGGCGCTGGTAGCTTTCCTTGAGACCTTGCACCCCGCAACACAACGTCCCGCTCGCGATGCGTCAAGGGAACTGGTACTTGGCAACGGCCAACCGCAGACGCTCGGGACTCAGCCATAGGCCGCCCATGGTCTCACACACTCATCACGGCCTGTCCGAGTCATTCTGGATCTCCGGTGCCTCGATCCTCGCCGCTTTTGTCTACTTGCTGGGCTGGCTCGGTGTTCGTCGCCAAGACTACGGCAGCTTTGACGGTTGGCGCGCCGGCAGTTTTCTCTTGGGCATCTTATTCACCTGGACTGCAACGGCTTCACCTCTGGCTGCGCTCGATCACGAGATGCTGACGGCGCACATGGTTCAACACCTTCTTCTTATGACACTTGCGCCTCCCCTAATCTTGCTTGGCACGCTTCAAAAACCACCGGTGCATGGCTTGATGCAGCGATGTTCACAGGTGATCGGTCGCCCATTGCGATCAGAACCGGTGCGGCAATTCCTAAACGTGGTAACTCATCCGGTATTTTGCTGGTTTGCGGCGGCAGGCGCGTTAGTTGTGTGGCATATTCCTTCGGTGTTTATGCTCGGCCTGCGATCGCAAGCGTGGCATGGGGCTGAGCAGGCATCTTTCCTTGTAACGGGCCTTCTATTCTGGTTGCCGGTCGTCCGGCCATGGCCGAATAGCTTGCAATGGCCAGAATCGTCGCTACTTTTGTATCTGTTTCTAGCTACCTTGCCGTGCGATATTCTTTCGGGTTTTCTGGTCTTCTGCGATCGGCTGGTGTACCCGGTGTTTCTGTCTTCTCCTCGCTTGTTTGGTTTCTCTGCCCTGGAAGACCAGCAATGCGCCGGGGCATTGATGTGGACCTGCATCACTGTCGTCTACTTGATAGCCGCGGCGATCTTCACTGCGCATCTACTCTCGCCCCATCGATCGGAAGAACTCGCGATTCCGCAATTCGAAGTGCGGCGCACTGCGATACGGCACACGGATCCTCCGAGTGTGGAGGCTTGAAATGTCACACCGTTCCGCACTCACCGAGTCTCCTTCCACTGAGGTGCAAGACCACCATCTGGGGAGATCCACGCTGCTCTCAGACTACTGGGCACTCACGAAGCCAGAAGTGAACTTCCTCATCTTGATTACAACTTTTGTTGGGTTTTATATGGCGTCGGCAAAGGATGGGAGGCCGTTTTCATTCGCAGGTCTATTCAACACTTTGCTCGGAACGTTACTTGTAGCAAGTGGTACCGGGACACTAAACCAATACCTCGAACGAAAGTTCGATGCGCAAATGCGCCGCACGGCCCGGCGTCCAGCCGCCGCCGGCCGTGTCAAACCGTTTTCAGTTCTCGTCTTTGGGGTTGCATTGGCAGCGGTTGGCAGCATCTATCTCGCCATAACTGTCAACCTGCTTGCGAGTGTGCTCGCAGCTCTGACGTTGGTGACCTATCTGTTTGTGTACACACCGCTGAAGCGAAAAACACCATTCTGCGTTCTCGTCGGAGCTTTTCCGGGCGCCATGCCGCCGCTGATCGGTTGGGCCGCACCCTCAGGCCGTTTGCATATTGAGGCAGGGATCCTCTACGCGATACTCCTCCTTGTAGATTTATGCCAGAGCAGCCGCAGCGCAAATGTGCTTTACTTTGCCGGGACGCCTTGTTATAACTGCGCCGCAGGTTGATTCGTTCGAATAGTGAATGAGGGTGCCCGCCGACCGGGTCGAAGCGAATGCGAGTCTTTTTTTCAGCCACTGGCAGTGCCATCGACGGCGGGTCCCGCCCAGAAACCGGATGTAACGTGGGATTACGCTCCGCTCCGAAGATCGTACCAGGGAAAATTGAGTGCGATGATCCTGTGAACAAAATCTTCACAGTTTGTGAATCGTTTCTTGAAATAGCAAACTTGATCATGTTTACATGTTTCTAGTTTGCGCAGTCCGTCTGGTCGGCCCGTACGTTCTGGGCGGCAACTGATTTGGAGATTCAATGAGTGAGCAATATGGACCTACTTGAACGCATCGCTCGCGCCACAATGGACTATACCTACGAACCCGTTCCCCCTGACAAAACCACTCCTTCCTGGAGAATGTTCGGAGTATGGTTTGGCGTAATAGTGAATTTGGCCCTCATGAATTTTGGCATCACTATGTCGAGAGTGATGCCCTTGCGAGAGGCCCTGCTCTCCTTCATGATCGGGCAAGTCATCCTGTCCACTCTGTTTGCCATCAGTGGCGTTATCGGTACGCGGACTCGCTTGCCTTTAGGAGCGCTAATCCGTGTTACGTTTGGAAACTACGGTGCCTCTTTGGTGCTGATTGCGGTTGCACTTACGCTCATGGGATGGTTCGCATTTCAATTGGAACTCTTTGCAGGTACATTACAGAACCTTCTTGACGTTACGTCATCGAACCTAATGCGTTCGCTCTTTATATTGAGTGGCGGTCTCTTAATGATCACCACCGCCGCCATCGGATTCAGAGCTGTCGCGTGGATTGCGCAACTTGCTACACCTCTATTGCTGATTACGCTCGCCTATGCCGTTGTTCACTCCTACTTGGCCCATCATGGGTTTAGGCCAATTGAAATCGCCCCAGCAGATCGGCTGTCGTTTGGCTCGGCTTTGTCAATAGTTCTGGGTGGAAACTCGCTCGGTTTGCTTATCATTTCGGATGTCTCCCGGTACGGCCGCTCTATTAGAGGGACGATGGCAGCAACTTGGTCAAGCTTTGTCTTCGGCGGAGGCTTCGTGTTCTTGGTCTCCATTTTACTTGGCAGAATCAGTCAAGGATCCGATCTGGCAGCCATTGTTCCCGACCTTGGGAAAGGCGTTGTCCTTATCGCTGTCCCGTGTTTGCTCCTCGCGACATGGACCACGAACGACCCTAACGTCTATGTGGCCTCCCTTGCGGTAGTCTCCATCTTGAAATCAAGGCGTAGATGGCTGCTGGCATTATCCCTGGGCCTTATCGGAATCGGTATTACGTTAATAGGAATAGTTTCACATTTCCTCTCGTGGCTATCACTGATTGGCATGGTGTTTGCACCGGCCGGTGCGGTGTTCATGCTCGACTACTTTCTTCATCCGCATCAATATGAGAATGCACACGAAAAGGAGATGCCGAACTTCCGACTGCCACCAGCCCTTGCATGGCTCACAGGCTCAATAGTCAGTTACCTGACCACCAAGTCAGCTGAGCTTGGTGCCGGAGTCGTTACATTGACTACGGTGCCCGCTGCTGACGGGCTTTTAGCTGCCAGCATCGTGTATCTAGTGCTCACTTCAGAATACGTGAGCCTTGAAACCCCCGGTACGCCGCGCTGATCTTGGGAGTGACAAACTCGGAGGCTGCCGTCGCAGCACGGGGAGCGTTGTTCGCCCTACGTTCTGGAAGACGCCGTCGAGCGTGAGCGATAGGGCGCCCCGTCTCTGCACTCGCACTTAAGCGTTGGCGACGTGTCAATCTTGGCGTGTGCGTACAAGAAGCTGGGAGTTCAAAGGGTCCGCTGCGACGGTGTTTTATCAAGCGTATCCCCAGTCGACCTGACGCCGACACCGAAGTGGTCGGACGCAGAAGGGTGGTGCAGGCGCTCGGCCAATTGGCAGGTGGCATGAAATGGATCCGTTTGGCGCATTTTGTCGGAATAGTACCTGCAACAGTCAGCAATGCTTCTCGATTCCACTAACTGTCTAAGGATCTTAGCCATGAATCTCGCGGACACATCTTTCCGCGAAATAGATTTAGCAACACCGAGCCGACTCAGGCGTTGTGCGTTATCAAACTGATCGAAAACCATCGGAACTATCAATTGCGGAATCCCTGCTCTTAGTGTCGTCGATGCTGTACCAAACCCACCGTGATGTACAATCGCGGCCGCCTTGGAAGCGAGAGCAGCAAGAGGTGCATATGAGAGATGGTGCACATGGCGGGGCAACGGTGTTGGAATCTGTTCGCTGTGTTGTGTGAGAAGAATGCCAGGGTGGCTCAGTATGCTGCAACTTTCCGCTGCGGCTTCAAAATAATCGGCAGCTTGAGACATCGCGGACCCTATGGAGAAAATTATCGGCGGCTTTTGCACGTTCAACATATTTACAACATCCTCACAGCATTGAGCTTCGCGAAGGGTCGGCGTGGGGCTGTAGTCCAAGAACTCGGTCGTGATCGCATTGCTCGGCCAATCAGGCTGCTTGCCGTATAGCCATTCGGGCCACCCCCCAATCAGGATATCGGCAGAGTTCAGCCAGTCCCTGAAATTAGAAATTGCGCCAAGGCCTAAGTCTTCACGATATTTATTAATTTCAGGCACGTATGCCTTCGCTAGCTCCCTTTCGACGACGCGCATCAGCGGAGGAAGGACCCTTTTTGCGATCGATGCAGGAAGTGGAGGCAAGAGCAGAGAAGACATCTTGGCCGGAGAGTACACGCTCGGCAGCAGTGTCGGGTTCACGAGCAATGTGATAGTTGGTAGCCGTAGTCTGTCCTTGGCTAAAAGAGTAGCAAACGCTCCAATGTGGCCGACAACAATGGTTTCGCCTTTCTCATGTAACTCCTCAATTCGTTTGTATCCGGACCGCATGGCCAAGAGAAAGTGTCGGGCTATGATTGGTATGGTGCGCAGGGGAGGTTGCGGAGTCGAAAACAGTTGGGCCAACTGTTCGTAGTCCTCATGGACGCCCATTGCAGCGAAACCGAGACCCTCACGCCCGACGATTGTTTCAAAATGCGGGTTAGCAACAATCGTGGCCTTGTGTCCTCGCTGTTTCATGGCAACACCTAAACCAAGAAAGGGAGTAATGTCGCCATGGGAACCGATAGAGACGAGAAGGATATGCACCAAGTTTACCTCCACAACAAGAATGTTGGCGTCCGCAGGTGCATGCAGGCTGCAGGCCAGGGACCTCGCAAGAGCCCCGCGACACTTGCAGGGTGCAGTCGGAAAGCGATTATACGCATAAGATCACGGGTACGGAAGCAAACTTGGTTAACATATTGTGGCCATTTTCATTGGGCTGCGTACGAGGAACTGCGCCGGATTTCGCACTGACTGCATGCAGCTTACCGTGGGTTACTGGCCGTTCCGAGGGAAGTCAATGGAAAGTGATTGAGGTGAAAAGGTAGAAGGTTTAATGTCAGAAGCTTGTAGATAATTGATAAAGCGATACGGGCAGATGGTGTGCCTTTGGACCTAAATCGGCTTGAAGTGGATCTAGCGGTTCGCAGTCTGTTGCGCTTGGCCAACAACAACACTCTAGGCCCATAGGTCCTCGGCGCCCGTCGGTACGCATCAAGATCCCCGTTTCAAGCTGATCTGCGGCACACAACGCCCAGGGAACCCAGGCCTCGGAGTTGGTTTCAGATGCAACCGATTGCAAAAGTTTTCTGGCCCTTCACGGAACTTTACAGAACTGGCCGGCTTGTGAGCTCACAACCACTTGTCGTTTCACGCCACAAATGGCAAGACGGAGCCCTGGCATAACCAGCTCCTTCAATGAGGCTCGGAGCAGTGTTTGCCAACGTCGAAGTACGTCACTTGCACGCGGTTATTGTCCTGGCCGAAGAGCTGAACTTTACTAAGGCCGTCCTTAGATTGCACCTCACTCAATCTGCGCTCAACAGACAAATCACTGAGATCGAAGAACAGCATGGATTTCGCCTGTTCACTCGCGACAATCGAAGGGTTGTCCGTGTCGAACTCACCGACTCTGGGCGAGTCTTGGTCCGAGAGGCAACTACTGGCTTCTCCTAGCGGGAGCACACCTGAACTGGCGGCGGTTTGGAGCGATGCTGGGCCGAATCGCGCTGCTGCGCTACCGGCGGGGTAGCGGAACGCGATCAAATTTGCATTGGAATCCGTCCACGGCGGGTTGAGTTGGGCTAAAGAGAGGTGGAACGCGGGCAATTTGCGCTGTCTCGGCGCGGACCGGCGGACTTCAGATGAAATATTTTCACACTGTGCGAGCAGGCGAAATAGGCGTATAGTCGCAGCGGCTTTTGAAGTCAAAAAAGGAAATTCCGGCTAAGGAGACGTTCCCGTGAAATTTCGCATCGGTTGCTTCGTAGCTCTATTCTTGTCGCTGGTCTTATCCCAGAAGGGCTAGACCTCGGGCAACCCAATCATTTCCCAAATTCCGGCCTGTACTGGTTAGCGGGTCCGGAACTCCTAACTCGGTCACGATGAAGCATGCGATTGACGGTAAGCTAATCCCAAGAAGAACGGAACCTTGCGCTGATAATAGCCTTTCGCTACAGTCTGCTGAGGTCCAAGGAGCCGGTGCTGTTACGAGATCAATCGGAATCTGATCATGCGAATTCTTCTAACCATGAACCTGCCCTATGAACCGCCCCTCGGAGGGGCGAATCGAGCGAACCGGATCATCGCAGAAATGCTAGTTGCGGCCGGCCACTCGGTGAGCGCTGTTGTTCCAGTCGGGGCTACCGCGTCAAACTCCTCATCTCTACGTCCGTTCGAGCACCTAAAGCTGGGAGCCCTTAATGTCACCGAGAACAAGGCAACCTACTCCTTCCGTTTGGCCGGAGTGCAAGTTCACGCGGTACCTGGACCACTGGGCGCTCTTCGAACCACTCTGACAAGCGAACTATCAGCCTTTGCTCCGGATTGTATTCTAATATCGTCCGAGGACCCAATGCAGGTGCTCTTCCGGGCGGCGCTGACCTACCACTCGGCGAGTATGATTTACATCGCTCACACGTTGAGTTGCCTACCTTTTGGGCCCTATTCTTTTGAGTCGGGACGTAGCCGCTCGAGTTTACTCAACAACGCATCTTCTATTATTGCCGTCAGTCAATTCTCTGCAGATTATATTCGGCGATGGAGTGACTTAAGTCCTACTCAACTCTATCTTCCCGTTTACGGTCGGCCACCATATCCTCGCTTTGGGCAATTTGGCAAAGGTTACGTCACCATGATAAATCCCTGCAAGTATAAGGGAATCGATATTTTTGTGGCGATGGCCCGCGCCTTTCCGAACACCTATTTTGCCGGAGTACCTTCTTGGGGAACAACAAGTCAGGATTTAGCCGAAATGCGATCGATCCCAAATGTAACTCTCCTGGCCGCGACACCCGATATAGACGCCATATTAAGTATGACGACGATTTTACTCGTGCCTTCTTTGTGGGTGGAAAACTTGGGCATGATTGTAATAGAGGCTATGTTGCGTGGAATTCCTGTAATTGCAAGCGATGTCGGCGGAATTGCGGAAGCAAAGCTTGGTACTCGATACTTAATTCCGATTAGACCGATCACGGAGTTTGCGAAAACATGGGATGATAACAAACTATGGATTCCAATTGTTCCCGCACAAGACATCTCGGGGTGGAGCGATGCATTAAGGCATCTGCTGACAAATCGGGATTTATATGAACGGGAGAGTGCCGAGGCTAGGAAAGTAGCCGTGCAATTCGTTGGCAGCTTAAGTTTCGGGCCTATGCTGCGAGCAATTGAGGATGCAGTTTCCGGACACGGTAGCAAATAAAAGAGAGGCGCTTCAGAATTGGTCTCTTCGTATGTTCCCAGCGGGCACAAGTGATGCGGGGACTGCTTCAGGTTTTCTGAATAGCATTATAAGCTCTTGGCTAGATAGTTATCTGCTGAGATTTCTACTGAGGCAGATCTGGAGGGAACTGAGCGAGAGCCTCAGGGAGCGATGGTCTCGGGGGGAAGATTGTAACGGTGCCGAAACGAATTGAGACGGAAGACTTATGACGAAGCAAGGATCTAAGAAGCAATAAGTTGCAAGGAGCTCGGCTGGTTGCTATGCACGCAACGATTGTGGGAATTGAATACTTTCTCCCGGAGTCCACGCTGACCAGTGAGGACCTTTGCGCTACCTTCCCTGAATGGGATGTCAAGAAGATCGAAGCAAAGACGGGCATTCGAACGAGGCATGTTGCTGCCGACAGCGAGTGCGCGTCTGACCTAGCAGTTGCCGCTGCGAGAAAGATGTTTGAATCACGAATTTGCGATTCAAAAGATGTCGATTTCTTGCTCTGTTGTACGCAAAGTCCAGATTACCTACTCCCCACCACAGCGTGCTTGCTTCAGGACCGGTTGGGCATTCCAGTCAGCGCGGGCGCGCTTGATTTCAACCTCGGCTGCTCTGGGTTCGTGTATGGCTTGGGTCTGGCTGAAGGATTGATTGCCTCTGGCCAAGCCAAGTTAATTGTGCTGATTACCGCCGACACGTATAGCAAATATATCAAGCGAACTGACAAGGCGTGTCGCACGATCTTCGGGGATGGAGCGGCAGCTACGTTAATCAGTGGTAGGCAGGGGGGGACGGCTAGTATGGGGCCCTTCATCTACGGCACCGATGGAAGGGGAGGGAAGAATTTGATTGTCCCAAACAGCGCAACGCGAAGGTCCTACGTAGCAGCAAATCCCGGAGTTGAAGTTGGGGCAACGTATTGCGAACAACCGTTCTTATTTATGGACGGTAGTCAGCTTTTCACGTTTGCGGTCACCACTGTTCCCCAGAGTGTCAAGGAATTATTAGAGAAAGCTGATATGACTGTAAACGATGTGGATTTATTTGTATTTCATCAGGCGAATGCATTCATCCTTGAGGAGACGCGGAGGATATTGCAAATTCCAAAAGAGAAGTTTCAACTCACCTTAGCCGACAGCGCTAACACGGTGTCTTCTACCATTCCAATCGCGTTAAAGCATGCCGAAATCGAAGGTCGACTACCAAATGGCGCGAATGTTCTAGTGGCTGGTTTCGGAGTGGGGTATTCGTGGGCAGCCACCATTGTCCGATGGGTTAAGACAAACTGAGTACCGTGACCGCCGCGAATTAGTAGCCAAACATGCGTCGACGTGAGACCTGAGCGGGAGTTTATACATCGCGGGAGAGCCCATCGATTTTATTTGGAGTCCTTTTGCCACCCGAAAACGGCGGTTGACAGTGTCGCCGTGAAAACATACAATCTCAGCGTTCGCGTATCAGTTAATAAAGGAGAGCCACCGATGGCTGAGCATCAAGCAAAACGGAAAGTCGAACTGTACGAACCTTTCTTCAAGCGAGAAGTGCCTCAGCGTGAGGCCGAGATGGCAGCGAATATGTTCCCTGTGTTCTCGGGACGGTTTGTGCCGGAGCGACAGAATTCCCTGAGCGCGTTAGCGCAGCACGCTAAGGCCGATCCTGAGGATGTCAGGAAGGCTCTGATGAAAATGATCGAAAACATCCCGGACGCGGCGCTTGAGAACACTCTCGGAGCACAGATCACACTGGTCACCTAGCGCCCGGATCATTTTGTCGCAAGATTTCGCGACGCAGTACCTATTCCCGTTCGAAATCACGCTTTTAGTCACGATGCTACCCTTCTTGACTCTCACGATATTCTCTTTACTGCGCAAGAAACCCATTCGAAGCGGGCTTGAGTTTTGATCCGACACCCTGAGAAAACCAAGGGCAGCGCTACGTCGCAGATTCTTCCCGAACGAGAGGCCGCCATTATGGCGAGCGAACTGGAGCGAATTCCGTATAAGAAGTTGGGCTTTTCAACCGCGTCTGCTCTGACAGAATTGTGGGCACCTGGGCATCGACTCGCCGAACTCTCTCTGCTTCGAAAAGGAAAAAGGAATTCCAATTATCGTATCCGGCTGGAGCATTCCAGCCACCCGTACGTGCTGAGAATATACGCCGACCCCAATCATGGTGCCAAAAACGAATATGGAATCCACACCCGGTTACGTGGTGTCGTTCCGATGCCAGAGCTGCTATTTTCCGGTACACTTCCAGAAATCTTCCCTTATTCCTATGCTATTTTTGAATTCGTTCAGGGGAGGACTCTTGACGAGCAGCTGGAGAGTGGGCTCCAGACGCCTGACGCTCTCTTCGAAGAGATCGGTGAAAATCTCGCGCGGGTGCATGAGATCAAGTATCCAGAGGTGGCCTTTCTTGACGAGCACTTAAATCTGGCCCAGAAGCTGCCTCCCCTTGACACTTGGTACGATCTATTTCTGAGCAAACGGACAAGGAGACGTTTAGGGGCAGAAAGGAGCGATCAGGTCATCGCATATGTGAAACAAAACGCTCATTTAATGCAGCAACTCGAACGCGAGATCGGTTTGGTTCACGGCGACTTCCGACCCGAAAATCTAGTCATCCGAGCGAACAAGCTAGTTGCCATCATCGACTGGGAGTTTGCAATGGCGGGTCATTTATCTTCGGATCTTGGCCAATTCATTCGGAAGGAAAGATGGGCGTCCCAGACAATTGAATGCAGTTTCATTCGGGGCTATCAACGAGGGAGGCATACCGAGTTGCCTTCGAACTGGAGAACGCTAGCTCGCTTTAGAGACTTAGCGAATCTTCTCCAGCTAATGGACACCGAGGAGGAACGACCGCGACAGTTTGCGCACTTGACAACGCTAATCGACAGAAGCCTCAACAGTGACGAATAATACCAGATCGGCGACAGAAATCCAGCTCTTCGATCTTCTTTATCAAGGGCGGGATTCTGAAGCTCGGCAACTACTAGATTCGCTGGTAGTCAAAGCCACCAAAGAGAGTTCACTGCAAAGGGATATCGAACCCGAGCTAAGTCTCCCTTTGACGGTCGCGCTACAGGGATTTGATGAGTGGTCCGCCAGGCAGAATATCTTATGCCTGGCGGACCGCGTCTGCAGCTTCTCGGAACGTGTAATCCACACGGTGCCGTATTATCGGAACCGTAGCCAGTCTCTTAACGAGACTCGCGAGACTTCGCTAGATCGCTTTCCGCTGATGACCAAGACCGAGATGGCCAACTCCTTCTCTCAATTTGTTTCGGATGAGTATGTAGCAAGCGATTTTAAGTTCTTTAAGTGCACCAGTGGCTCGACCGGTGATCCTTTGATCGTTTGGTACGACCTGGCGAGCTTCTATGATTTGGCATATGTCACATATGGAACCGTCGCACAACTGCTCCCCGGTGTTCTGGATGCGGTGAAAGTTGGGGGCCTGGGGGCAGTCCAGATCACCGATGATCCGATTACTTGGCCGGCATCGACTGTTCTCCCTTCATTAAAACTTGCACAACTACGGCGACGCTTGATTGGAAGCGATGAAGAAGCGAATGTGCGACAAATCCAAGAACTCCGCGGAGAAAAGATACCGATTCTTTGCGGACTCGCAACGTCTGTTGCGCGACTCGCAGAGATAGACGCCAGCGTAGCTGAGCCTCTTGGTCGAATATCACCTGTGGCCATCTTCGTCAGTGGGGAAAACTTATTTGAGGATCGCCGTCGTGTGATTGAAGAATGGTTTCGTTGCCGCGTCTACAATGCTTATGCTTCATCAGAGGGCGGCTTTATCGCGATGGAATGTTCTCAACGCAGAGGCCTACACGTCCACGGGCAGAGGGTCGTGTTGGAGATTCTTCGGCCGTCGGGGCAGATCGCCACAGAAGGATCCGGCATAATTGTTTTGACCAATCTGATGAACTGGGCGATACCTTTCGTGCGTTATAAGACGGACGACTATGCAACGATCCGCTACATTGAGTGTCCGTGCGGATATATTGGGCAGACCATTACAGACCTCCCTGGGCGACAAGCAACCTATTTTCGGACCGGCTCTTCAATCTTCGACCCGAACATGCTGGACGAAGAACTTTCGCGACTGCCGATTAAGGAATTTCAAATGACGCAGAACGTCGAAAGCCAGATCACTGTGAAGTGGGTGCCTAATGCAGGGTGCAATGATTATTTGCGGGTTGAGGAAGCCATTGCGCAACGGCTTCGGCGCGAGGGGGTCATTGCGGTCCAATTCCAGCGGGTGGCGAGGACTACTGAGCCGGGCCAGAAGATCAAACGCTACCTGCGTGAGGCACCTTAATGGCGGGACGGCGATGAGACGGGCTGCGATCGTCTGTGCATCTGCAGAGGAGCTTAGGCCCGCGCTGAACGGAATCACCCTCGAAGTGCTGGATCTGCCTGGTGGCAGGGGATTGGGCTCGATCCGACATGACGACTTGCTGATTGACTTTGCGGCGGTTGGATGTGGTGCTCGACTAACTCGGCGGGGCTTAGGCGCGCTCTTGCAGCTGAGACCAGAGGCAATTGTTTTTGTCGGCATCGCCGGCGCATTAGACGCAACCCTAAGAACGGGGGACGGGATTATCCCGGATTGGTTTGTTACGGTCGGTTATCCGCAGCCGGTCTTTCGCCATGTCACTCAGAGTGGCCGACTCGCAGGGATACTATGGCAAAGGATGGCTGGCCAAGGCCGTCTTCGGCGCGGCGGGATCTTCGGTAGCGGAGTGCGGCTTGTGTGCAGAAGTGAGGAAAAGTTGCGGATTTGGCGACAGACCGGCGCAATCGCGGTAGACATGGAGTCTTTTGAAGCTGTGTCGATATGTGCGCGCCATGGTATCGAATTCGCTACCCTTCGCGTCATTTCTGATACGGCGAGTGATGATCTCCCGAAATGGCTAGATGAGGCTTTCGACTCTCGGTTCGGCTTCGATCTCAGTCGGGTGGGCCTTGCCATGGCAGAGCATCCCCGCGAGGCAGCGCTCCTGGCAGACCACAGCGCCGCGGCCGTTTTCGCAATTAGGGAGCACCTGCCTAGCATCATCGAATGCCTGGGAAATCTTCGTCCGTAAGATCTGAAGCGGTTGGCCTCTTCATTGTCCTTGAATCCATTACTAGAGTTCCGCAGTTGATGCAATCTATGAGAAGGCAACAGGAATTATGCGATTGCCCTGAGCTGCCTTGATTGGGCTATAATCTTCAGGCGCGGTGGCCTGGGGACTCGTCGTCAGGTCGGCTGCGGTAGGTCAGCTGCGGCCCGGTTGAGCCATAAGGTTGAGCGTATGCCCCACGCTAGTTGGTTCAAAAGCCCCGACGTCATTGTGCTGCGTCAGGAAAGCGACAACGGACTCTATTTACTTCGCAGAGAATCGGGAAAGTTCTTCGTTCTCGATGAGCAGTGGACGCCGTTTTGGGAAACCTGGAGACCCGAACGGTTGGAAAGCATCCTACCGGAGTTGATGGCTGCCGGAATGGTTTGCCGTGGCCAGACTTCCCACCCCCCGCAATGCACTTTTGACAGTGTAATCCCTAAGATTGCTTCGCCAAATTTGAAATGGTACGCCGAGTCGAGTGATATGTGGATTCTGTTCAATACCGAGACTCTGCAAGTCTGGGCGCTTGGACCATGCGGGAGTCTCTGCTGGCGCCAGATCGTGGCGGGCCATTCGGTTGGTCAAATGCGGATGGAATGGCGGAGGATCTTCGGTGAAGACGGGTTGCCTTCCTTCTTGGAAGGATTGACCGCGGCTGGCTGTGTAGAGCCAGTTGATGGATTGCACGGTGCGGTTCTTGAATCAGCGCACCGAGCCCACCAATTTTGTGTTCCTGGAATTCACTTGTGGCTTTCCCATTCCCGAATTCCGTGGTCATGCGACTGGGAACTGAACACGGTATGCAACCTGCGCTGCAAGCATTGCTATCTTCCGAATCACGTCGAGAGTGGCTTGAACACTGAGGCCGCCATCAGAACCGCCGACCAGATCATCGACACTGGTATTCCTTTCGTGACGCTACTCGGCGGAGAAATCCTACTGCGCGACGACATCGAAAAGATTGTCGCGAGGCTCCGGGCGGCTGGGGTTTTCGTCAGCATTGTGAGCAATGGCCTCCTTCTTACGATGGATCGGGCCAGGGCACTCGCCGCGGCCGGGCTGAATAGACTACTGCTTAGCCTTGATGGGCTGGACGAGCAAGTTCATGATAATTGTCGTGGTCGGGGCACATTTATCAAGACACTTCAGAGTTTGCAGTGCGCGCGATCTGCCGGCGTATCTCGCATCGCTATAATCTGGACAGTCCACACGAATAACATCTTTCAACTTGATATCTTGCCCGCATTTGCCCAGAGCCTTGGAGTGTCCGAATTCTGCATCGACTTATTCAAGAGGACGGGCGAATTAGGCGGAACCGCTTCATTTGAAGCACTCGATAAGGAGATGATCCGCAGGATTCAAGCGTCAATAAGCTCATGGCGGCAAATTCATCCTACCTTGAGCGTGAACTTCGAACCTAATTGCACGTGCGGTCGTACGCGAGTAACCATCGGGTCCGACGGCTATGCACGCCTCTGCACTTTTGATGACCGACCTGTAGCTGAAGTAGGTGGGAGACCACTGATTGATATCTGGCGCGCCATGAGCCCAGGCCTTCCAGTGACGGGTCCACTGGGATATTGTGCCTCGAAATCTCGAAGGCTCTCTACGCAACACTATATGGCTTAATGGCTGGGGGATGCGATTATCCGTAATTTGCACCGGACCTCCAGTTCACAGACCGCCACATCCACACTGGCGAGTTCCGAGCGAGCTATCTCCCAGAGGCAGACTTCCTACCACAGACCTCGAAAACACGAGTTTCGCGCATATTTACCCTCAATCGGGCAGATTAGTTATTCGAAACTCCGGAGGACCGACCTTCGAGGTGCAGAGGTCGGGATCAGGTTATACCCGAAGATGTGCGCTGTGCGGTCGTCAATCCTATACAGGCAATGGACTTTGCCCGTCTGCTCGAACTCGTAATTAAGTAATCGCCCACATAAATCGTAAGTCTCCTGGTCAGAGTCAGAGACCTTGGGCCTGCCGTTTACGGGTGCCCCCTTACTTTGAACGGGTCCGACCTGCGCTTGGTTTGCCTGTGCATCCGGAAATGCCCAATATGTGGTATCGTACGACCTTCACTCTCAAGCAACCTCCTAACTCACGTCAAGTACCAGGGCATCGAGACCTTCCGGAGGGACGCATCATGGTAGAAGAACGAAACAAATTTCAAAGGATCCTATATGCACCGCTACGCGTTATCACCGTAGTTGCAGCGCTGGCGACCTTCATGGCGGCTCAGACCTTCACCGGCTCCATTAGAGGGAGGATCACAGACCCACAAGGATATGCTATCGAAGGTATCTCCGTATCGTTAATCGCCCTCGCCAAGGGAGAGAGGCTTACGATCAGGACTAGTGAGGTCGGCGAATATACATTTGTGAGGCTCCAGCCTGGCACGTATGAAGTGGAAGTGGAGGCGAGTAAGTTCGTAACGCAGCGAATAACCGCACAACTTTCGGTCTCGCAAGATCTTCGTCTAGATGTCCAGATGGCTATCCAAAGTTCAAAGGAAAGTTTGGATGTGAAGGGAGAAGTGGTCGCAGTCGAAACGCAGAACGCTCAACTGTCGACCCTCGTTAATCAACGCCAAGTTTCCACACTGCCTTTAATAACTCGTAACCCGTACGATTTACTGGGGTTATCCCCCGGTGTGACCGATGGTCCCGATCGCGGCTCTATAAACCAGCGGGGTGCCGGGTTTGCCGTCAACGGCCAGCGCTCGCAATCGTCAAATTTTCTTCTCGATGGAGGCGAGAACAATGATGCATTCACCAGCCAGCCAGGTCAGAACGTACCTCTCGATTCGATTCTGGAGTTACGTGTGCAGACAAACAATTATTCCGCTGAGTACGGACGAAATTCGGGACTCGTCGCCAACGTGGTCACGAAAAGTGGGGGGAACGACTTTCATGGCACGTTGTACGAATTTAACCGCAATTCGGCACTCTCTGCTGAGGACTCCTATCTAAAAGCAAATGGCGTCAAGAAGCCGACTTTCAATCGGAATCAATTCGGTGGTTCCTTTGGTGGCCCGCTACAGAGAAATAATACGTTCTTCTTTGGCTCCGCTGAAGCGCTAAGAACGCGATCCATGTCGCCAACTTTTTTCTACGTGCCAACGCCTCAGTTGATCGCGGCCTCATCAGCCGCCAGCCAAAGCATTTTTAGCGCTTTTCCTCCTCCCGTGCCGACTGGGAAATTCCTCAGAGCAACAGATCTCGGGATTAGTGCACTTACAGCCGCTGACGGAACAACCCTTTCACCAAGCACACCGTTGTTCGGTCGTGTCACGGTGCCTGTGCCCGGTGACGGTGGTGCCGGGCTACCTCAGAACACATTTCTTTGGACGAGCCGCGTCGATCACCGCTTTAGCGATCGCACGTCGGTTTTTGCCCGTTACGCCTACGAGCGAGTTGATCTCTTCAGTGGCACGAACAGCACGAGCCCGTATGCCGAATTCAACACCGGTGCCAAGAATCGAAACCACAACGCTACAGTGCAACTAGTCCATTCATTCGCTCCGACCGTCGTAAGTGAATCGCGGTTGGTCTATAACAGATTGGACGATGATCAGCCCCTTAGCAAAGCACCTATCTCACCTTCATTTTTCATTACCAGTGTAATGAGTTCGCAACCCGACGCCAGCGTTACGCTTCCGGGTTACTTTGCAACACCCAACCGCATAGGCAACGCAATCCCCTTCGGAGGACCTCAGAACCTTTATCAGCTTTACTCCTCGCTGAGTTACGTACATGGTTCTCACATCACGACTCTTGGCGGGCAGTACGTGCAGCTTCGCGATAACCGAACATTTGGTGCGTACGAGAATGCCATAGCGGACTTCGAGACCGTTCAGGCTTTCATCAACGGCAACGTGGAAGGTTATTACATCGCAGTCGATCCGAAGGGAAAGTTCCCCGGCCAAGTCCTGAACGGACCCTTTGGGCCGCCGAGCTTCACACGACACTATCGCTACAACGATGCCGCGTGGTTCGCCCAAGAAACCTGGAACCCCAATAAACGCCTGACGATCACTTTAGGCTTGCGCTGGGAATACTTCGGCGTCCTTCACGGTCCCGGGAATGAGAAGCGCCTAGATTCCAACTTCTACCTCGGTTCCGGAGCTAACGTGATGCAGCAAGTCGCTACTGGCAGCTTCGAACTGACAACCCAGCAGACCGGGGACCTCAGGGGCTACTTTTATAAACCCGATTTTAACAACTACGCTCCGAGACTTGGTCTTGCGTACAGTCTTGATCATGATAGCCGAACCGTTCTGCGCGCCGGTTACGGCATTTTCTACGACCGCGATTTTGGGGCCGTCTTGTTCAACGTCATCCAAAACCCACCGAATTATGCTGTTTTGGCGACCGGTCAAGGCAACGGTGGGCCAGAGATAACCGCTAACATAAATCAATACGCCGCGCTCGCACCGGTCTCGGGAACAACTTATAGCTCATCGGGGCGCGCCCTTGACCCCAACCTGCGTACAGCCTATGCAAACGTATGGAACGCTAATCTTCAACGAAAGCTCGCAGGTCATTATGTCTTAACGTTGGCTTATGCTGCGTCGAACGGCATTAAATTATATTCCCTCGATAACGTGAACCGCAGCGGGAGCGGTGTGCTCCTTGGACGTCCAAATACGCGGCTGAATCAAGCTCTAAGTGCGATAAATCTGCGAAGCAACAGTGGTCACTCTAATTATCAATCACTCCAATCCAGCGTGGATGGTCCTTACCTGAAAGGCGCTGGACTACAATTCCATCTCGCCTACACACTTTCGCATTCCCTAGACAACCAATCATCAACCCTGGCGGACTCGTACCTTCTATCGACGGCCGGGGCGGGGTTATTTGGCACGCAAGACCCATTTAACGCAGCGGCGGACCAGGGTAGCGCCGACTTCGACGCCCGTCACAGATTCGTGGCGAGCGTAATCTGGGATGTCCCATTTGGACGGAAGTTGGGCAATCCCCTGCTGCGGCGACTGCTCAGCGGCTGGACTGTAAACAGCATTTCAAGCTTCCGCACGGGCTACCCATTTTCAATCTTTGCTGCCAACGTCGGAGTGCCCGCCGGCAATGACGGATCGCAGGCGATTCGTCCTCTTGTCAATGGCTCCCAGCCCCCTATTCTTCCAAACCTCCCGCCTGCCTCTGCCCCTGGCACTTTTGACTACGTAGACGTTACAGGACTGACGGTTCCACCTTCTTTGAACGGGCCATTCAATGGTACGCTTGGACGTAACACATATCGAGCACCTGGTTTGGTATCTTGGAACGCCAGCTTAATCCGGACTATTAAGTTAAGCGAGACCAAGAGACTGGAATTGCGTGGGGAGTTCTTTAATCCTTTGAATCATGCGAACCTATTTGTTGCGCCCGGCACTAACACTATTGCGCGACCCAATCCCGTCGTCCAAGTAACGCGTGGGGGCTCCGTCAACGCGATCAATAATAATGAGCAACACCGTAATGTTCAGGTTGCTCTGAAGCTGGTATTTTGATTTCTGTTGAGCCGCGTGTGAAGTGTGGCATATTTCTCTATGGAACAGGGAGTTCACATGGACGATCTGAATGGAAATGTCTCTGCGCGTGCCGAGACTGAAAAAAAGCTCTTGATGATGTGGCTGGATATTTTAAAGCTAAAAGACATTGGAATTCACGACAATTTCCTCGATTTGGGAGGGGATTCATTGTCTGCAATGTTGTGTATCTCCCGGGTACGTACCGAATTTGGGGTGGAGTTGCAGATCGAAGACTTTTTTGTTGATCCTGCTTCGATTGCCGAACTTGCCATGATTATCCACCAGGGTCAAGCTCCACAATCCACGAAATGACAGCCCTTAGTTCAAAACGGCATCGCCGGATACCTCACTCGAAGGCACTGACGACTGAATGAACTCGACCTCCTTCGGCCGGGTCGAAGGCTGCAGGCAAGGTGCAATTCGCAGTGATCGCGGCTCGCAAGTTGCTCCTTGCGAAACCGGAACTGAACTGCGTATCGTTAGCGAGTGAAATTCCCGCGCAGCAGCGGACTCCTGCTTCACATCACTTCGCTTCCCGGATGTTTTGGCATCGGGGACTTCGGCCCCTGTGCTTTCGGGTTCGCCGACTTTCTCGCCGACGCCGGTCAGAAGCTCTGGCAGGTTCTCCCGTTCAATCCCACGGGATACGCCGATTCGCCCTACCAATGTTTCTCCGCCTTCGCCGGCAATCCTCTGCTCGTCAGCCTCGAGGGCCTGCGCGACCAGGGACTGGTCCGCGCTTCAGATCTTGCCCTTGTTCCGTCGTTCCCTGAGGACTCGGTGGATTACGGCGCCGTCATCGCTTTCAAGACGGCCATCCTTCGCCGCGCCGCTCAGGTTTTCTTTGCCGACGCTTCCGCCGCCGAGCGCGCCGCGTTCGAGCGCTTCTGCGAAAGCACCAGCATCTGGCTCGACGACTACGCCCTCTTCATGGCCGTCAAAGAGGAGCACCATGGAACTGCGTGGACCTCGTGGGACACTGCCATCCGCAGCCGCGAGCCGCATGCGCTTCGCGAGTGGTCGAAAAGACTCGCCCCCGAGCTTCAAACTTTCAAGTACTGGCAATTTGAATTCTTCCGCCAGTGGGAACAACTCAGGACTTACTGCCAGGAACGCGGCATCCGCGTCATGGGCGACATGGCTGTCTATGTCGCTCACGACAGCGTCGATGTCTGGGCACATCCCGAACTATTTCTCCTTGATGAGCACGGCTCGCCCACCGTCGTCTCCGGCGTTCCGCCTGACTACTTCAGCGCGACCGGCCAACTCTGGGGAAATCCCATTTATCGCTGGGACGTGCTCGGGGCGAATGGCTACAAGTGGTGGGTCGAGCGCTTTCGCGCGTCCCTTACCCTTTTCGACATGGTGCGCCTTGATCACTTCCGCGGATTCGAATCCTACTGGGAAATTCCCGGCGGTGAGGCCACTGCTGTCAATGGCCGCTGGGTCAAGGGTCCGGGCGAGCATCTTCTTTCCACGCTGCAAAACGCCTTCGGAGCCCTGCCTGTAGTCGCCGAGAACCTTGGATTCATTACTACCCGCGTCGAAAAACTCCGCCAACAGTTCGGACTACCTGGCGTGACCTTTTTGCAGTTCGCCTTCGGCAACGGCCCACAGGGTCCCTCGTTTTGCCCTCACAAGTACAGCCGCGACCTGGTCGCCTACACGGGCGGACACGATAACGACACGACGGTTGGATGGTGGACGAGCTCGGGAGCCCAAAACAGCACGCGCTCTCCCGAAGACGTCCGCAAGGAACGCGACTTCGCCCGCGCCTATCTAAATTTTCACGACGATACGGAAATCAATTGGGTCATGATCCGCGCAGTCCTGGCATCCGTCGCCGACATTGCCATCATTCCCTTGCAGGATGTACTCGGGCTGGGCACGGAAGCGCGAATGAATTTCCCTGGCACCGTCGACGGCAATTGGAAATGGCGCTGTCGTCCAGGCGTGCTGAAAAAAGACTTGAGCGCGCGGCTGCGATCCCTGACCGCGCTGTACGGTCGCTAGGAACCAGCGATGGGAACAATCTGGCGAGAGGAGCACACGGACAAGCCAACATGAGCTTCGGTTTCCTCGGAATCCAGTTTTGTTAGGGGACTATGCCTATGTCGAATCGTTCAACGGGACACTGCAGGCCGAATGTTTGTCTGTGCACTGGTTCGGGCCACTGCTGGAGGACAAGCAGAGGAATTGAGCTTGGAGGCGGGAATACAATAAGTGTGTCCTCACTGATCGTTGTTACAGAAAAAGGAGACGACTATTGTTGCCGAAAACTCGCTGTATTAACTTCGGGCCGCTCGATTGCATGGGTAACATTAAAATAATCATGTAATATACCCCCACTAGATGTGTGACAGGTCCTCACGCACGTACTAAAAGGTTGGCGAAGGTTTGTCTCATCATCATGATGAATAGTGACCTATCCCGGTTGGCGTCCCGTGTCAGCCGTGGCTTGGGTGCAGCTCACGCCGAACTGCGGCTGATGACGCGGTTGGACCGTAGTGAACGGCTACCGTTGTCGTTTGCGCAGCAGCGGCTGTGGTTTCTGACGCAGATGAAGGGCGGCGTTACCGAGGGCTATCACATTCGGTTCGGCCTGCGTCTGGATGGCGATCTCGACCGCGGGGCCCTTCGCCGGGCGTTGGACCGGATACTGATCCGGCACGAAATCTTGCGCACAACCTTCCTCTTCATCGATGGAGAGCCCGTGCAGAACATCGCCGCTGCCGGGGACAGCAGTTTCCATCTGATTGAACACGACCTGCGCCGGCACGATGCCCCCAAGGCGGAACTTCATCGTCTCATTGGGATCGAAGCAGTCGCCTCCTTCGACCTCGAACATGGTCCGCTGATCCGCAGCCGGCTGATTCGTCTTGCAAAGGACGAGCACGCGCTTTTGATCACCATGCACCACATCGTCTCCGACGGATGGTCGATGGGGGTGTTGGTCAACGAACTGAGTACGCTCTACGGCGCTTTCCTGCGCGGTGAAGCCGATCCGCTGCCAGAGTTGGGGATCCAGTATGCCGATTACGCCGTCTGGCAGCGGCAGTGGATTGAGGGCGACATCCTGCAACAACAGGCCGCCTACTGGAAAGCCGTACTGAGCGGAGCTCCGACGCTGCTGGAGTTGCCCTCCGACCACCCCCGCCCAGCGCAGCAGGACTTCGCCGGCGCCTTTGCTGGCCTTGTGCTGAACGAGCAACTGACGGCGGGCCTAAAAGCTCTTAGCCGAAAGCATAGAACAACCCTGTACATGACTCTGTTGGCTGCCTGGGCGGCGCTGCTGGCGCGGTTGTCCGGCCAGCCGGATGTGGTAATCGGTTGTCCAGTCGCCAACCGCGGACGGGCCGAGATCGAAAACCTAATCGGCTTCTTTGTCAACACCCTGGCGCTGCGCCTGGACCTGTCCGCTTCGCCCAGCATGGGTGAACTACTGGAGCAAGCCAAGGCACAGGCCCTGGCTGCGCAGCAGCATCAGGACATCCCTTTCGAGCAGGTGGTCGAGATTGTTCATCCGGTGCGTACTCTGGCTCACAGTCCGCTCTTCCAGGTCATGTTCGGATGGCAGGGCGCCCCCGCCGATTGGACGCCGGAGCTTCCCGGCCTGATACTGAGCCGTCTAGAGGAATGGCCTCACACCACTGCCGAGTTCGATCTGGCGCTCTCGCTGCAGGAAGCCGGCCAGACCATCGCCGGCGGAATCGAGTACGCCACATCGTTGTTCGAACCGGCCACCATCGAGCGCTATCTAGGATACTTCCGCACCCTGCTCGAAGCCATGGTCGCCGACGACACGTGTGCCGTTGATCGCCTGCCCATCCTTAGCAAATCCGAGCGCCATAAGTTGCTCTATGACTGGAACGACACCAGGGCCGAGTTTTTCAGCGACCAGTGCATGCATGAGCTCTTCGAGGAACAGGTATGCAAGACCCCAGCGATGATCCTCAGCGCTGCGAAGATGCTGCAGCCCCTTCCAGTGCTTTTTGAAATTCAAGCGGCCCACACGCCAGAGGCGGTCGCCGTCGTCTTCGGAAATCTGCAGTTGACGTACCGGGAATTGAACGAGCGTGCCAACCAATTGGCACATTATTTGGCGAAACTCGGCGTGGGGCCGGAGATCGTGGTCGGTATCTTGCTGGAGCGCTCGTTGCACATGATGCTGGGTCTATTGGGCGTTCTAAAGGCTGGAGGCGCCTACCTACCCCTGGACCCGAATTATCCAATTCAGCGGTTGAGCTATATGCTGCAATGCTCGCCTGTGAAGATTCTTCTTACTCAAAAACATTTAGAGGAGCGATTGCCGGCAGATCACGGAAAAATCATCGTGCGGTTGGATGGAGACTTGGGCCAAATTGTCCGCGAAAGCGGGGAAAACATAGAAACGACCCGTGACTGTGCGAATTTGGCGTATGTGATCTACACCTCTGGTTCTACGGGCGTGCCCAAGGGTGCACTAATTTCGAATCAGGCTTTAGTTAATCTCCTGTTATGCGCGCGCCAAAAGTTTGAAATTGTGCCTCAGGATGTGCTGTTGGCGGTTACAACGCTTTCTTTTGATATCGCTGCGCTGGAACTGTATCTGCCCCTGATAGCCGGTGCACGATTGGTCTTGCTAACAAAGGAAGAGGCGGCGGATGGAACCCTGTTAGCTGAAAGAATAGCCGATCACAAGGTTACCGTGATGCAGGCAACCCCCGCCACATGGAGGCTACTACTCGATGCGGGGTGGCAGGGAGCAAAGCAACTGAAGGTTTTGTGCGGCGGGGATACTCTTCCCCCAGATATCGCGACTGTTCTAAAGGACAATTGTGCCGCACTCTGGAATTTATACGGACCGACAGAAACCACCATATGGTCTGCCGCCCATCTGGTACAAGAACTGACGATTAATGTGCCGCTGGGGCACCCATTGGCTAACACTCAGGTGTACGTCCTGGATGAGCGACTTGAGCCAGTCCCCTGCGGAGTGGCCGGGAACCTATACATAGGAGGAGCAGGATTGGCTCGCGGCTATTATAACCGCCCTGATTGGACAGCCGAGCGGTTTGTACCCAACCCATTCAGCGAACAGGAGGGAGAGCGACTGTACCGGACCGGAGACGTGGTTCGTTGGCGTTCGGAAGGAAACCTCGAGTTCCTAGGGCGAGAAGACTATCAGGTAAAAATACACGGATATCGGATCGAGTTGCAAGAGATAGAAGTGGCGTTACGACGGTGTCGGGGAGTTCGGGAAGCAGTGGTAGTCGCACGCGACCAAGGCGAGGGGAACAAAGCGTTGGTGGCCTACATCGCGGCTAATGCCTTGGGAGTAAGCGTGCCTGAATTGCGCACGCAACTGCAGGCCAGCTTGCCGGATTACATGGTGCCTCTGCAATGGGTGATGCTCGAGAAGTTGCCTTTGACGCTGAACGGGAAAATAGACCGTAAGGCGTTGCCAGCACCGGACCGTAAGAGCAGGACCGGGCGTAAGATGCCGCGCACAGCTGCGGAGCAGATTCTGTGTGAGATCTTTGCCGACGTGCTCTCGGTGGAGCGGGTTGGCATCGACGATAGCTTTTTCGAACTCGGTGGACACTCTCTGTCGGCGATGCGTTTGGTCAGTAGCGCCGGGGCTACATTGGGGATTGAGTTGGCTGTCCGTACGCTGTTCGAGTCGCCGACTGTCGCTGAATTGGCACCGCGTCTGAACCAAGCGGACAAAGCCGGGCTTCCGCTCTTGCCTCGGGAGCGGCCGGCATTCCTGCCGCTATCGTACGCGCAGCAGCGCTTGTGGTTTTTGCATCAGTTCGAGTCCAACCAGGCGCTGTACAACATTCCCATGGTTATCCGACTGGCCGGACCGTTGCACGTTGGCACGTTGGAAACCGTGATCAATGAGATTGTGCGGCGCCATGAGGCCTTGCGCACCACTTTCATCATGCAAGAAAGCCCAGCCCAAGTCATCCACCCGCCCAAAGCCACGGATCTGCTTGTTATCGATGTTCAACAAGATACAGCAAAGCAACAAGAGCGCCTGGTTCAGCAGGAAGTCCAGGCTCCTTTTGACCTGACCCGCGGTCCGCTGCTCCGAAAGATGCTACTACGCGTTAAGCCGGAGGAACACCTGTTAGTTCTGACCGTCCATCACACGGTGTGTGACGGATGGTCGATGGCGGTGTTCGCGCGCGAATTAGCAGTTTTATACCAAGCGTTCGATAAGGGCCAAGCTTCTCCCCTCACTGAATTAACGGTTCAGTATGCCGACTATGTGTTGTGGCAGCGAGAATGGCTGCAAGGCGACCTCTTACGAAAACAGTTGGGGTATTGGCGAAAGAAGTTGGACCGTGCTCCTGGGGTCCTAGAGTTGCCTTCGGACCGTCCCCGAGGAGCCAAGCTGACTCATGCGGGTGGAATCCACGGTTTTGAAGTCTCGGCCGAGCTGACAGCCGCTATTCGGGAGCTAAGCCGACGGAAGCGCGTGACACCGTTCATGACGTTATTGGCGGCTTTCCAAGTACTATTGAGCCGCTATGCCGGACAAGAAGACATTGTAGTCGGGACCCCAATCGCGGGTCGCGGCCGCGCAGAAGTAGAAGGGTTGATCGGCTTATTTGTCAATACGCTCGTACTCAGGACTGATCTATCGGGAAATCCCACCTTTGCAGAGTTGCTCGGACGCGTGCGGGAGACTGCTCTTCAGGCTTACGCACATCAGGACTTGCCATTTGAGAAGTTGGTTGAGGAACTGCAGCCTAATCGAGACCTCGGTTATACACCTCTATTTCAAGTGATGTTTGTGCTTCAAAACACTGCTTACGATCAGGATACAATACCAGGTTTGGTCTTCAACCTCGAGGAGGTTGAGCTGGGAACCGCCAAGTTTGACCTCACACTTTCATTTACCGAGACTGCCCACGGACTCAGCGGATCACTCGAATACAACTCTGATCTATTCGATGCCGAGACCATCGCTCGAATGGCCAAGCACCTAGAGACCTTATTGAAAGGCATCGTTGCTGACGATAGCCAATGTGTTTTTGAGCTTCCACTGCTTCCTGAGGAGGAGGCACACAGGGTGTTGGTGCAGTGGAATGAGACAGACAACGCGCTTCCGAAGAATTGCTGCGTTCACGAACTGTTTGAACAGCAGGTGGCAAGGTCTCAACGCTCGATCGCTATTGATTACGATGGGGATGTTTTGAGCTATAAGGAGCTCAATGATCGGTCAAATCAGGTGGCCCACTATTTGCGAGAGCTGGGGGTCGGGCCAGAGGTGCTGGTTGGCATATACATGGACCGTAGCCTGGAGATGGTGGTGGGATTGTTGGGGATTCTGAAGGCGGGGGGCGCGTATGTGCCGTTGGATCCTGACTATCCCGTCGAGCGAGTGCAGTTCATGTTGGAGGACTCGCAGCTTGCGGTGCTGCTAACGCATGCGGGGTTGAAACAGCGACTACCGCACTATCGGGGCACGGTGGTGGAACTGGACCGAGAATGGGACGACATTGAAGAGCGGAGCAGCGACAATCCCGAAACATTCGTCGAAGGAGAGAATGCGGCCTACGTGATCTATACCTCGGGTTCAACCGGGCAGCCGAAGGGTGTGGTCGTCAGCCATCGTAGCGTAGCTAATTTTCTTCGATCCATGCACGGCGTGTTCGGCCAAAGCAGCCCCACCCAGTGGGTCGCTGTCACGAGTATTTCCTTCGATATTTCGGTTCTGGAGCTGTTTTGGACGCTAACACACGGGGATCACGTCATCATCCATCCCGGGCTAGTTCGGTGGAAATCAGCAGTGGATGCGTCCAGCAAAAAAGGCCGGCCGATTGATTTCGGCTTGTTCTTTTTTTCCGCAGTGTCCGCTGACTTCCAAGAGCATGCGTATCACCTGTTGCTCGATGCGGCACGCTTTGCGGATGAGAATAGTTTCTGTGCCGTCTGGACGCCAGAACGGCACTTCCATTCTTTTGGGGGTATTTATCCCAATCCTTCAGTTACCGGCGCTGCGGTGGCCGCTGTCACGAAGAAAGTCAAGATACGCGCCGGGAGCGTTGTGTTGCCCCTGCATGATCCCTTACGAGTCGCGGAAGAGTGGTCGGTTGTGGACAATCTTTCGGATGGACGAGTTGGGGTTTCCTTCGCCTCCGGGTGGAATGCGAATGACTTTGTGCTCTCGCCGCAACACTTCGCCGATCGTAAGCAGGTCATGGTCCGTGACATTGCGACCGTAAGATCGCTATGGCGAGGCAACGTTATCTCTCGCCAAAATGGTTCCGGCCACGATACATCGGTAAGAATCTACCCGAAACCAATTCAGCCTGAGCTGCCGGTATGGCTTACCGCTGCCGGAAGCCCCGAGACATTTCGTCTTGCAGGCGAGATCGGAGCGAACCTGCTTACTCATCTTCTTGGTCAGGATCTCAAGGATCTCGCCCGTAAGATTGCAATCTACCGCACCGCTTATCGGGACGCCGGTCATCCCGGCGCTGCGCGAGTTACATTGATGATCCATACGTTTGTCGGGGTCGATGCCGAAGGGACGCGATCGCTTGTGCGTAAACCATTCTGCCAATATCTGGAACAATCCCTGGATCTTCTGAAAGCGTGGGCTCCGTCTGTCGGCATCAGTGCGGATCCCAACAGCCTCGGCCGGGCGGATCTCGAAATGCTTCTATCACATGCCTTTGAACGCTATTATGGGAGCAGCGGTTTGATGGGCGAAGAGGCAGCATGCTTGGGGATGTTGGAGCGGCTTGCCGAAATCGAAATTGATGAGGTGGCATGTCTGATCGATTTTGGAGTTGAGGTTGAGACTGTGCTGGACAGCCTTTCCCGACTGGCACGGCTGAAAGACAAATGGGCCAGAGCAGCAACGCCTCCGGTGAAGCATTGGACATGGTCAGGGAGCGATCTGCAGTGCACGCCATCGTTTGCATCGGCGATGCTTGAAGAATGGAAAACTAGCTCACCAGCACCAGTTTTAAGAAAACTGTTGGTCGGCGGCGAGGCACTGCCGGAACCGCTGGCACAGGAACTTCGCGGCATCGTGCAAGACGGTGTCTACAACATGTATGGTCCGACGGAGACGACGGTCTGGTCATCGATGCACCGTCTGACGGATGCCATCGGAATGATTCTGATTGGACGCCCCATCAAGAACACGAAAATCTATGTCCTTGATGAGTATCTTCAGCCAGCGCCGGTGGGTGTCCCAGGACATATTTATATTGCTGGCTTGGGGCTGGCGCGAGGGTACTTAAGACGGCCGGATCTAACTGCAGAAAGATTCATCCCGGATCCGTTTAGCAATGATCCCGGCGGGCGAATGTATCGCACCGGCGATCTCGGTCGTTGGAGTACCAAGGGTGAATTAGAGCACCTTGGCCGCATTGATCACCAGGTGAAGATTCGTGGCTATCGCATCGAACTCGGTGAAATTGAGGCGGTATTGGAATCACACAGGTCCGTGCAGCAGGCGGCTGTGGTCCTGAATGAAAATAAAGAACTCGCAGAGAACAACCAAGTGGTTGCATATGTCGTACCCCGAGACAACGAGCGAACGAGCCCGGACGATCTGTCGTCGTTCTTAAAGACGAAGCTTCCCGGTTACATGATGCCGAGTTTTCTATATGTTCTGGATGAACTTCCGCTCACGCCCAGCGGCAAAGTGGATCGTAATGCTTTGTCCGTAAGGGAGTGCCGAACTACTCGAGGAGAGACCACCTATGCAGCCCCTCAAACGAGGATTGAAAGCGCTCTCACCGTGATCTGGAGCCAGGTGTTAGGTGTTGCGCCCATAGGAATTAACGAGAATTTTTTCCGACTGGGCGGGCACTCCCTGATGGCTATCAGGCTGACATCCGAAATACGCAAGAGCTTGAGTGTGGATTTGCCATTGAGCAGCATTTTCGAGATGCCAACGATAGCCCAACTTTCCCACCTTGTGGAATCGGCCCAAAATCTGCCATCAGGAGCCAGCAGCGGAAATATTCAGCGCATTTCACGGGAGCTCGAATTGCCTCTTTCCTTTGCTGAAGAAGACTTTTTCTTTGAGAGTCAGCGTAATCCACTATTCTTGGCGTTCAATACCAGTGGGGTTTTCTGGGTCGAGGGGCCCCTTAACGTCAAGCTACTGGAACAAAGCTTAACTAAGATTGTCCTACGCCATGAAATCCTGCGGACCACGTTTGAGTGCAGGAATCATCATGCGTGCCGTGTTATTGCTCCTTCTGTACCCGTGATACTACAAAAGATTGCTCTTCAGGAGAACCTGAAGAGCGAGCGAATCGATGCGGCACGCCAATTTGCTGCTGATGAAACCAAAAGACCCTTTGACCTAACCAACGGTCTGCTCTTCCGAGCCAAGCTTCTGGAGTTGGATCAAGAGGACCATGTGCTCATATTGACGATGCACCACAGTATTTTCGATGGACCGTCAATGGGATTGTTTTTGCAAGAGCTTGAGCTACTATACCGTGCGGACACCACCGGGATGCAAGCTCATCTCCCGGAGCTATCTATCCAATATGCGGACTATGCAGCTTGGCAGCGTAACGGGTTGCGCGGAGAAGTGTTGGATAAGTTGGTTGCATTCTGGGTAAGACAGTTAAGTGGAATCTCTGGTCTTCTTCCACTACCTACGGACTGGCCCCGAGCGCACCCATCCGGCCGCGCCGCGACGATATCATCGGTAGTATCGGCAGAGAATCTCGAAGGCCTGAGATCTCTGAGCCACAGAGAAGGTGTCACTCTATTCATGGCCCTACTGGCAACATTCAAATTATTGCTGTACAAGTTGACAGAAGCAACTGACATAGTCGTCTCAGTTCCGAGTTCAGATCGCCGACGGTCGGAACTCGACGGAATGATGGGACTGTTCCTGGACCTTGTTGTTCTACGCACCGATTTGGCGGACAATCCGAACTTTGTGGAACTACTAAGACGCGTGTTTGAAGTGAACCAGGTAGCCTATAGCCATCCGGGTTTGTCCTTTAGATCGCTCTCACAGGCGCTGCAACCTGAGTTGGATTCGACCCAAGCGCAGCTCGATCAAGTGATGTTCAATTTCACTGATGTGTCCGACATCAGCATCGACCTGCCTGGCTTGAAAGTGGGGAATTTCCCATTTCCAAGAGAAAACCCAGTCGCTTTAGATTTGATCCTTGTCTTATATGAAATGAAGGAAGGCCTGCATTGTTCATTGTCGTACAATGCCGACCTCTTTTCCTCCGTTCGGATGACGAACTTGTTAGGGCAATTTGGAACCTTGGTCAGGCAAATTGTCGAAGCGCCAGAAAAAAAGATCTGCGAGTATTCTATCGCTATCGAAAGACTCGTACCGGTTGAGTGAGTGGATGTGACGTTGCTCCCGCTGTCGCCGCCCACATCCTATCCAAACCGTCCGCTAGCTAGGGAGATGATCGGCTCTCGAAATCTGATACACACTAACGGTTAGTATTCCGGCAAATCGACTGGAAGGGGGTGCCAGCGCGCCATCTTCCTTCAAAACCACGCACATTACTGGAGGGCTGCTTCCATCTTCCTGCGCAGGGATAGCGGCCTCATATCTGTCCAGACCTCATTGATATAGTTTAGGCAATCCTGCTTTGGCCCACTTCTCCCGACATCCTTCCACCCGGGTGGATTCTGCTTATCCGCAAGCCATATCGAGTACTGTTCTTCATGATTTACCACAACTTTGAACGTTCTGAGATCGTCCTTTTCGCTGGGACTTGCCATGAGTTCCTCCTCAACGACTCAACTTAAATGCTGTACTGAGGGTAATAGATCGCAAACTGGGAAGCCGGTTTCATAGGTTCCCTCACTCGGCATCCACCATCGCCGACAAGCGATTCGAACGATAAGTTAGCAGCAGTTCCTGATCAGAATCCCCTCATTGCCGGGATGGCAGCGCAGCAGCACCGCCCGGGCGCGGTCGGGCTGCGGAAATGCATACGATGCTGTCATTCTGGGTCTTAAATTCCGGTGCGCGGAAATCGTAATAAATATTGCGTCTCCACTTTTGCCCGAGCGGGGTGAACCTGATCTCCTCGTCGTTAATGGAAACCAGACCGTTGTTCTCAAGTTTCGAAAACACTTCGGGAAACACCGCCAATGGATCCGCACCAAAACGTTCCTTAAAACGGGGACGACTCAAGACGGAGGCGAAGAAATTGTGCATCACGTAACGTTCCATCAAGTTTTTGTCGCTGGCCCGAGGAGACAAAGTCACAGCCTGGAATACTTGGCCCCTTCTGATCGCCGCCTTGTAGGTCTCCGCATCCCCCGCTGCCTCAAATTGGTGTCTGCCGATGAAGCTGTATGCCCCCGCTCCCAATCCGAGGAGTCCCCTAGTCTCGTTACAACACAGCGCGACGTACTTATAGGGGTGATCCCGCTTGGCGAAGATATTGCGAACTTGCTCATTGTAGCCGTGCTCCGCCAGCTCTTGCCTCGTCCATTGGTACCAGAGATCAACGGTCCCGAGATCTTGTTGCTTGCCTAATCGTCCGCTTGACATCAACGATTCGGCGGGTGTTCCGGAAAATACGACATAGTCGCCCGGACTGATGCCCTGAGGGCCCATCTCGATAAGTGCGTACAGATCTTGCTGCCATTGCTCCAGGGTTTGTCCTGGAATGTTAAACAACAGGTCTACATTGACGGTCTTGAACTGGACAGCCAACGCGTTCCTCACGGCCGCGAGGCCTTCGGACGCACGATGTGGTGAATTCAGTGACTTCAAAGTCAAATCGTTGCCACTCTGGTATCCAATCGAGAGGCGCGTAATACCGTTTGGCTTGACCTCCTCCAAGTAGTTCAGAGAAAAGTCATTTGGATTGCCCTCGAAGGTAATCTCCATCTCGGGTTCACTGGCAAACGACTCTCTCAGCTTCCCTATCAATCGCTTGACCTGACCAGCACTGAGCAGCGACGCCGTGCCACCGCCAAGGTAAATGGCGCCGCACTTGGCCGAGGAGAAACGGGTTGTGGCAGCGTAAGCTTCGATTTGCTGGAATAGACATTCGAGGTACTCGTCCAATAGCGAAGTCCGGTCCTGCCCCGACGGAAGCAGCCCTTTGAACATGTGACAGGAGTGACAACGAACCTCACAATAAGGGATCGACACGAAAATAGTGAATGGAGCCCCTTCCGGTCCACAATGATCCAGCTCTATCTTCTGCGCCAACGCGGTACTATCGTTCGGTCCGGAAGGCCGGAGAGGCGGGTATATGAAATTGTTAACTTGGGGCACTGAGCGGTAGAGAAATTCGCTATCCCGGTGAAACGTACTCGTTTTCGTGTCTTCCACAGTTGTTCTCCTATGGAGATCCCCGATAGTCTACACTTTGTAGCCCAATGATGCAAAGGTATATGATCGACCTAAAATCATGGTAAGGATCTGTCCGAAAGTAAAGGGTTTCGTACTCGTCAGTAGATGGCGATCTATTTGTGGAGATAAGGATGTGTCTCGAAAGAGCCGGGTTAAACGGGCACGCGGCGGGTCCGCAGGGCGTAGGGGCTAGGATCTGCTAGCATCACTCTTTCTGTATCTAATTCGAAATTGCGGGTTCGGCGGACCGATTGATGAAACCGTACCGAAAAAATTCCAAGATGAGCTTGAATTCCGTCAGGGATCTGCCTGACTTGCCGGCCGATCTGCCCTTGCTCGAGTATGGGATCGAGCATTTTCGCAGCCGCGAGGTAATCCTTCGTGATCGTACGATTGAAGACTTAAGTTTAGATGAACTGCCCGCCACCACTCTTCGCCTCGAGAGTTGCGTCTTAAACCGCGTGAACATGGCCAGGAGCAAGTTGCCGTCCTTGCGGCTCAAGGATGTTCGATTGATTGATTGCGATCTCGCCAATGCGGAGGCATGCGGACTCACGGCCCTGAGAGTGGAGTTTCTGAATTGTCGTCTCACCGGATTTCACGCCAACGAAGCCGATTGCCAGGACTTGTTGATTTCGGAGGGAGACGCACGCTATTCGCAGTTTCGTTTCGGAGCCTTTCGGTCCGCCGAATTCAAGTCGTGCAACTTCGAGGACGCGGATTTCCAAGGCACTGACCTCCGGGGTGCCTTGTTCAAAGCCTGCAACCTGCAAAAGGTGGAAATGACCGGAGTAAAACTGGAACGTGCGGACTTTCGGGGCTCTCGTGTCGAAGGTCTCCGGGCAAACGCCAGCGACCTCAGGGGCGCAATCGTCGATCCATCTCAGGCCATGAGTTTCGCAACTATTTTAGGCCTCAAGATTATGTGATCAGGATAAGACATGCTCGGGAGCCAAGCAAATGTAATCCTCCATTCCCTAACGTCCCAAATCATAGAAGAAGTCGTCAACCACTAAGTGCTCTCCCAGGGCAACAGCACGGTCGTAGACCCACTTTCCGACAGCGAGATCAAGCACGCCGAGGCCGAACGGAGAGAATATCACTGGCCGGGTATGGTCTACGACGCATTCACCCTTTAGCACCTGAGGGAGGGTGCCCGCAATAAAGTCACGTCCGCCCGTGACTTTTTCCGCCAAGTGCACCGACGTTTCCGCCTTCAAGACGTGGTCCACGTCGTCAACCACATTGCATGCGTTCAAGATTACTGCGGGGGCGAGATCGCGGAGAGAGATGTGCAGGACAAGAGGCCGGTGCGCGAAAAGTTCGGGATCCGCTACATGGGGGCTGGACGCCACGGTTGCGAATAAAACGAGATCGCAGGCTTTAAGCAGCGCTGGCAAATTCGGCGCGACTTGGATTGCAGCATGGTGATCTGGCTCACAGACTTGAGTGGCGAAACGCTGCGCCTCCGTCGACGCGACGTCGAACAGGTGCACGGTTTCGATCTTCCATCCGGTGCCCAACAAGAACCGATAAACATAACGGGCAATGAGACCGGTCCCAGCGATTCCAAAAGCGCGCACCTGGCGAGCACCATGACCGAGCTGTTGCGCGGCCAATACCGCCGATGCGGCCGTGCGCGCAGCGGAGATGATCGACCCTTCAAGACATGCGAACGGATATCCGTGCTCATGGCTGTTGAGGATCACTACTGCCGAAGCCCGAGGAAAACCGCGACTGACATTTTCGGGGTAGCTCGCAATCCACTTGATTCCCGATATGTCCCAGGGCGCTGCGAGATGACTCGGAAGCCCGATAATCCGCGCATTCGGCCGGTCGTCGAAGCGTAGGAATACGCTCGGCGGATTGACGCTCTGCGCTTCGGAGTGGGCGACGTAAGCCTTACGCACCGCTTCGACACAGCCCTCTAGGTCGTCGTGGACGAGGCGATGAACGGTCTTCCCATTGATGATCGAGAAGGAAAAGCGTACAGAAGGAGTCATCTCATTGACGGCGCGGTTGTAATTCGAGTGTCTGGCTGTATTTTACTGGTCTGCAGCGCTGCCCACTTGCGGTCAAAAACATTATGGAGGTAAGCCGTTCCGCGATCACAACACAGAAATAATACCTTTGGCCGGACCTGGCCACGCGGCCAAGGGAAGTGGTGCTGAATCGCGCTATAAACGGTACCCGTCGAACCACCGACGAACAGGCCATGACGCTCGAGCAGTTCGTGGCACGCAAGCACGGTGTCGCGTTCCGGGACGATCACGATTTCGTCAATCAGCGCCGCTTTCAGGAGCGGAGGTGAGATGCTGGAACCAATGCCCGGGATATGGCGCTTCCTCGAATGCTGACCGAAGATCACCGATCCTTCCGTGTCCACACCAACGATTCGGACCGAAGGATCGCGTTCTTTAAGGCGCCGCGAGACGCCGGCCACAGTCCCGGCCGTGCTGACGCCGAGGAACACGTAGTCGACCTGAGGCAAGGCACGACAGATCTCGCCGGCCGTGAGATGGTAATGCGCGGCCATCCCGTCCGGGTTCTTATATTGATCGGGCCAGTAGGAGTCTGGAATCTCAGTCAGAAGGGTTTCCACCATGCGGAGTCGTGTCTTCAGAAAGCCTCCGGCATCGTCACAGTCCCGGACTTTTACGACCCTCTCGCAATGCGCGCACAAGTAACCTTCGTATGCAGGAGACACATCGGGGTCGACGACGGGAATGAACTTGAGTCCGAGCATCCGGCAAAAAGTAGCCAAGGCACAAGCGAAGTTGCCCGAAGAGGACTCGATTATCGTACTTTCGGGACCTACCTCTCCACGCTCGATGGCGCGTTCCAGGATCCAGAGTGCTGGCCGGTCTTTGACACTGCCCACACCATTGAGAAACTCCAGCTTGGCGTAAAGATCGATCCGGTCGTCAGCCAAAGGAACAACGGGAGTTTCGCGAATGATCTTCCGAGTGAACGCGAGCCGCTCAATGAGTTCTTGGCCGGACTCCATATCGCCTCCGCGGTGGCTTCGGGACGCCGCCGGTGTTCTACCCCAAGACCTGGCCGCTGGAACTCTGCTGCCACTCTTACTCTGCGCCGCTGGCTCTTCCCCTAGATGCAAACGACAGGTAGTCTTATCCGCAGCCCGGTCGTGACATTGTAATTCACGGGAGGTCGCTCGAAGTGTGCGTCGAGAGTTAAGCCGACCCACTATAATCCATGTAAGATGCTAACGCTAGTTTAATTTTCCACCTTGGTGGACTCAAGACTGCTCCTCGTATCGCTTAGCGAAGTGTGTCTGAGGCAGAGCTTAAAGGCCACCCGAGGGAGACTAGGAGACTCCATGGCTTCAAAATCCGGGCTTTCGCAGTGGCGGATCCCTAAGGAGATCCGATTCCCGATCGCAGCCGAAGTCATCCTGCGAAAGCGACGCGCGTTGAAAAGGGATCTACTGCAGCAAACCGACCTCTTTCCCATCAAAATTGCCATCTTGGGTGGATCCACAACGCAGGAGGTCAGAAGCATTCTGGAACTGTTCTTGTTGGCGCAAGGAATTCAGCCTTCATTCTACGAATCCTCTCACAAGGCATATTACGAGGAAGCAGCCTTCGATAGTCCGGAACTCCGCGAGTTCAAGCCTAAGATTGTCTTTGTGCACACCACATGGCACAACGTTTCACAATTTCCCGGCCTGCTGGAACCGGTAGAGCGGGTCGGCGCTCTTGTCCGCCGCGAAATGGAAAGGTTCGAGAACTTCTGGGAAAAAATCCACAACGATCTGGGGTCTACCATCATTCAGAATAACTTCGATCTACCTCGTCTCAGACCGCTTGGGAACCTGGAAGCTTCGGAGCCGTCGGCTCGCACTAACTTTTTGCTTAATTTGAATTCCGAGTTCGGACGTTATGCGCACACTCACTCGTTCCTATTGCTCAACGATATCTTTTATCTATCCGCAAAGATGGGGTTAGCTCAGTGGTGTGATCACAACTATTGGTACAACTATCACATGGCTTTGAGCCCTGCCGCGACTGTCACCGTAGCGCTCAATGTAGCTAACATGGTGAAGGCGCTTTACGGAAAGAGCAAGAAGTGCATCATGCTGGACTTGGACAACACTCTGTGGGGCGGAGCGATCGGAGAAGACGGGTTGCAGAACCTTGCGCTCGGCCCGGACCATCCCTGCGGCGCGGCTTACGTAGACTTCCAGCAATACCTCAAGGACTTACGTAAACGTGGCATCCTCCTGGCAGTCTGTTCGAAAAATAACCCAGAAAACGCCAGAGAGGCCTTCTCCCACCCGGATATGGTTCTGAAACTGGAGGACTTCAGTTCGTTCAAAGCAAACTGGAACCCAAAAAGCGACAGCGTTCGCGAAATCGCCGTTGAACTTGGTATTGGACTCGACAGCTTGGTATTTGTCGACGATGATCCGGTCGAGAGAGCTATCGTATCAGCCCAAGTACCTGAAGTGGCGGTGCCTGAAATCGGGTCCGATGTCTCTCTGTTCGCCGAAATCCTCGAACATGAAGGATACTTCGAGCCCGGCAATGTGGTTCAGGACGACATCGAGCGCACTGGCTATTATGACAGCAATGTGCGCCGCAGTTCACATCAAGCGACCTTCGAGACCTATGGCGAGTTTCTTGACTCGCTCGAGATGACCGCCGAAATAGCTAGTTTCGTTCCCCTTTATTTGCAACGGATCACTACCTTGATCAACAGGAGTAACCAATTCAACCTAACGACTAGGCGCTACACCGAAGCCGAGGTCGACGCGGTCTCTCGTGATCCCAACTACATTACGTTGTACGGGAGGTTGTCGGACAAGTTTGGAGACAACGGGCTCGTTTCCGTGGTTATCGGATGTGCACGCGGTGACACAATTGAACTGGATGTCTGGGTGATGAGTTGCCGCGTTTTGAAACGCGATATGGAACACGCCATGTTCGATGCACTGATTGAGGCGTGCCTGGCTCGCGGCGTGCAAAAGATCGTGGGCCTGTACATACCGTCCAAGAAGAACCTTGGGGTGAAGGACCACTATGCGAAGCTGGGCTTTCACCAATTAGAAAGCACGGCCACACGCTCATTGTGGCAATACAATTTGGTAGAACCCTACAGTGCAAAGGCTCGACACATTTGTCGGCGGTCCGGAGAAGCTAGCTCAACTCACAAGTGAGGAATCGTGCCGAGGACAGTGAGGTACTTGAGCAGGAAGGAAAACGGGATTGGGTGACCCCAACTTCATGTTTCGTCTTCAGAATATTTTCCAGGACGTGTTTGACGATCGCGGCCTGAGGATCACGGAAAAGACGACGGCCAGCGACATACCAGAGTGGGACTCATTGACCAACATTAATCTCATCTTTGCCATTGAGCGGGAGTTTCACATTAGGTTTGCTCTCGGCGAGATCCAGGAACTGGACAATGTCGGACAGATGGTTGCTTTGATTCAAAAGAAGAAGGAGTAGCGGCCAAGCGTAACCGGCGACCGCGGCGGGTTACCACCGGTCGTTGTCCAATCGTTTATCGCGACTGGAACCAGCATGGTTGACGTGACTGGCGAATCATGACTCGCGAATCCGGGGCCAAGGGGAATGAGAAAACCTGCCTGAGGAATACGTTATGGCGATCAAGAGATGTGAGCAGGAACAAGTAATAACGATGTTGTGATGCAGAATCTCACGCTGCTTGGTACGAGAGAACGGTCAGGTCATGGGGTTTAACTCATTTAGCTTCATCTTCCTTTTCTTGCCGGTTGCGGTTGGGGGCTATTTCCTTTTAGCTCGGAAATCGAACCGAACTTGGCCCAAGCTCTGGTTGTTGTTAGTCTCTCTGCAATTCTTTGTTGCGGCGGGAGTCGAAAGTCTATTGCTTTTGTTGGGATCGCTGACGTTAAACTACTTCAGTGCCCGTTTGCTGGTGAGTGGGCGCGGGTTGATGGGTTTGTCTCACCGTGCCTTACTCATCGCCGCCATCGCTCTGAACGTAGGTTTTCTCGGCTATTTCAAGTATGCCGCTTTCTTTGTGCAGGTTCTTAATCGCCTTGTGGGGGCCCATCTTCCCCTGCCGCCTGCCTCGTTGCCACTCGGAATCAGTTTCTACACCATCTACCAAATCATGTTTCTGGTGGACTGCGGTGAGGGGTTGGTAGAAGGGCACAACTGGTTAGATCATTTTCTTTTTGGGGGTATCTTTCTCTACTCGACCATGGGTCCGATTGTCCGCTGGAAGCAGATCGTCCCTCAGCTGAACGACACGAAAGCCTACCGGGCAAATCTCGATAACAGCTCCGCAGGCTTATTTTTGTGCGCAATTGGGTTATTCAAGAAAGTGGTGCTGGCGGACAACTTTGGTCGCTGGGCAGACGCGGGCTTCAACTACAATTACCCCCTCTCGTTGATTGGGAGCTGGATAGCGGCACTCTCATTCACCTTTCAACTTTACTTCGATTTTAGCGGCTACACTGACATGGCGATCGGCGTCGGTTTGCTGTTCAATATTATCCTTCCCCAAAACTTCAATGCGCCCTTTCGCGCTCAGAGCATTAGCGATTTTTGGCGGCGCTGGCACATTACTTTGACGAACTTCATCACCAGCTACATGTACACGCCGATCATCCGGTCAATGAACCAGCCTACGTTCGGCAAAGCCATGATCGCTACTTTTGTGGTGATGCTGATTGCTGGTTTTTGGCATGGCGCTAACTGGACTTTCTTGGTTTTCGGCGCGCTACACGGCGCGGCTCTGGTGGTGAATCAGTGCTGGAAAAGAATGAAGTATCCAATGCCAGGACCGGTGGGATGGCTTGTGACGTTCCTATTCGTGATCGTTTCCTTGGTTTTTTTCAGATCAAGCCACGTTTCGCAGGGTTTGCATATAATCGCATCGATGAGCACGTTGCGGGGTGGGTTATTCAGCTTCGAGCCCTGGACGACAATAAACCAGTATGACCGTCTCATCGGGACAGGTTGGATGCTGTTAGGGGTGGCGATACTAATTCGAGCACCAAGCTCGCAGCAGCTGCAGCGCACTTTCAGGCCATCCTGGGTGAGCCTGCTGCTGGCGATAATTCTCGCAGTTGTCGCCTGCATTTATCTAAACAGCGACGGTTCGAAGAGCTTCGTTTACCGCAGGTTCTGAACATTTGCTCGAGTTCTTTCCTTTCGGATTCGTCGCTGTTTCGGATGAGTGATGGCTTCAATTTCAGGTCGATATATACCGCCGGCCTATTTCGACCGCCATCGTGGTATGCCACAAGGCCGAGAAGAAAGCGAGGTTTACACCGGGTGCGCGACATTTTCTCAAAAGAAACTAATAATAGCCCGCAGAGCACGAACGCTGCGACGCGTTTGCATCACATTGGCTTTGTAGTTCCACACTTGTCGGAAGCAGTGGAAGGATTTATTTCTGGCCTGCAAATGCGTTGGGACCAGGAAATCTTCTACGATCCAATCCAAACGGTAAAAGGTCTCTTCCTGGAACACAGTTTGCCTGGTACGCCTATGATCGAATTGCTCGAACCAGCGGGCCAAGATTCGCGCGTTGTTGGATTTCTCACGCACCACGGGCCGGGTCTCCACCACTTGTGCTACGAGGTGGGATCTCTAGGCGATCAGTTACAAACCGCCGTTTCAGCAGGCGGAATCATGCTGCTCGGGCCTTCACCGGCGATCGCGTTCAAAGGGCGCGAGATTGCGTGGGTATGTACGCGTGAAAGGCTCCTAACGGAATACCTTCAGCGTGATCTCTCTACCGATTGAGCATTGAATAATTATAGTTATAAAGGAGACAGTTCCGTCTGCCGCTCAAAGGCGATCGACTGCGATGCTCCGGCAATCCATCCCACACGATCAACAGTTTGCCCGGAATGTGCCGTAGCATATGCCCGAGGAACACGATGATCTGCGGGCTGCGGAATCGCCCCCCGGAAACAAACGGAAATAGAAGTTTGACCAAATCGTTCCCGCCATCGCCAACAGAGTCGTCGCCGTTCATGAGCCGGGCCAGGTGCGATTACCCTTACCGTGCTCTCTCAGACAGAGAGGTTTCTTCGGCCATAGCCACAACCACCTGGCGCTCCCCCGCAAAGGACTCGCGTCCATGGGCAACGAGCATATTGTCGAGCATAAGAACGTCACCTGTGTGCCAGGGAAAACTGACCATTTCTTGACGGTAGGCCTCCCGCACCTCACCTAAATCAGCTTCCCCGATTTCTGAGCCGTCACCGTAATAGCAGTTTCTGGGAATGCGATCTTTGCCGTAGAGGGCCAGAAGAGGTCCCGAGTATGCGGGATCAAGACTAGATGTGTGGAAGAGGTGTGCCTGGTTAAACCAAACCGTATCGCCGGTTGTCGGATGAACTGAAACGGCCTGACACCTTTGCCTAGTCCGCAGTTGCACGCCGCCTCCAAACTCGCATTCAATTCCCGCTTCTCGGCAGAATCCCTCGATTTCGGCTCGATTTGCAGTTCCAAATACTTCTTTGTAAGAAAGGTCTATTCCCTCATGGTAGTTTCTTACGTACATGATGCCGTGCCGGATGAATTTGGCTCTCACCGCTTCGGCGATTCGTTGAAAAACTCGCGCACTGCTGGCAATCGGCGTCGCTCCGCCTTGCATTGCAGGTTTGACACAGTGGAACCATATCTTCATGGGCCAGTTCCGCGCGTATGACATTTCATTGTGAAGCGGAATACTCTGGCTAGCTGGATATTCCGTAGAGGTGTAAATTTTGCCGCTCACCTCTTTCCGTGGCGTAGAACGGAACTTATAGTCGATTAGTCCGTTGGAAGATGTAGCCTCTGCGAACGTCTGAAAAGCTTGGACCCTGAGACCACGGAAGCCGCGGAAAAGAATCGCCCCATGTTGTAGGAGTTCAGTCTCGATCAGGCTCCGATTCGCTCTTGCCCAATCTATCAGGCTAATACCGTCCATGGCTGGGCGGATAATCAGGGGACTCAATTTCTCTGAAAGCAAACGTTCTGCAGTGACCTCGTTTCCGGGTGGAATACCAGATGTCTCACTATCCGGCCCAGGGAACTTCGATAAGAAAGAAGATCTCTTCGTTTCTGACATATTTCCCCCCCCATCTTCTCACTTTGATCAACACCTGGATAGTGGCCTAATTAATCAGGACACTACCACGTCTGAAGGGCGATGCCCAAGCCATTTCGCCGGCCGATAGGGGGCGCACCCCGAATCTGCGTTTCGCGCGCTGGCGTGGCGAACTCGTCCCGTGGTGTGCTTTTTCAACGTGGCCAGCGTCGACCGCATTTTTTACTCTATCTTCCAGAGATTCAACCTGGAATGGAAAAACCGCACCCTCAAACTATCTACACAAGCGGCTTGACATCACCCCGACCAGTAGATTGCTTTTACAGATCTCCGCTTTGTGGTTATAATCCCGACCACATGGTATTCCAAAGAACCACTGTCGAATCAAGTCCCCGGTGCACTCCCGGGGCAGACAATGAATGCGTCTTCTCCGATATAGCATCCCTATTTCCATTTTCATTTCAAGGATATGAACCAAGCTCTGCTCGATTATGCGCTCTGATTTTTTCGCAGGGGCTCAGTGCGGCATGCTTCGCCGGGTTTTGACGAAGCGCTTTTCTCAAAGGAGTTGCTAAGTGAGTGCCCACCGGCAAACAACGTTGGAAGGATCAGCCTTGGTTCCGACGAAGTCAACTGAAGTCATGACCGGCGGGGAAGCTTTGGTCAGATCCTTATTATCTTACTCAGTCGATACTGTTTTTGGGATACCGGGCAATCATCTCTATGATTTCTACGATGCGCTGCACAAGGCTGGCTCGTCCGTTCGGGTCGTCACCACACGTCACGAACAGGGGGCAGGCTATATGGCTTTCGGCTACGCCCAATCAACCGGTAAAGTGGGGGTTTGCGCTGTCGTCCCTGGAGCTGGGCTTCTCAACACAACTGCGGCTTTGCTCGCAGCCTATGGTTGTAATGCGAAAGTTCTCTGTGTTACGGGTCAGATACCTTCGGCCGGAATCGGCAAAGGGATAGGCTACACGCATGAACTTCCGGAACAACTTGCGATGATTCGCAGTGTAACGAAATGGTCAGCCCGCATCGAGCGGCCAGCTCAAGCGCCCGAGATGGTTTCACGAGCTTTCAGAGAACTCCACACAGGCAGGCCGCGTCCAGTTCTATTGGAAATGGCGATCGATGTAATGGCGATGGAATGCCCAGTCGAGCTTCAAGATCCAGTCGCGTCTACTCCCTCACTGAGCTGCGACCCTGACGTGATTGAGCGCGCCGCAAAGCTTCTGGGTGAAGCAAGATCGCCTCTGATCCTGGTTGGAGGGGGTGCGATAGAAGCCGCGGAAGAGCTTCGCGCCCTCGCCGAAATGCTTCAGGCACCCGTTGTTGCACATCGTCAAGGGCGGGGGGTGCTGAGCGCCACACACTATCTGAGCCAGTGCTATCCCGCAGGCCACAAGTTGTGGGCAGACGCCGATGTCGTAGTGGCTGTCGGAACTAGGCTTAAATATCCTCTTCTTTATTGGGGCACGAATGGTCTGAAGATCATTCGCGTTGATATTGACGCTACGGAGATCGACCGAGTCGAATCCCCGGCTGTGAGCATTGTCGCTGATGCGAGAAGAACTCTCGCTGATCTGATTCCAGCCGTCGAAAGGCACAATGTCCCGCGTCGTTCGAGACAGGACGAAATGGAAGCTCTGAAGAGTGAAATGCAACATGAATTTCGGGAACTTGAACCGCAGATGTCATTCTTGCGAGTCATCCGCGAGGAGTTGCCCGACGACGGCATATTCGTCGATGATATTACCCAAGTTGGATTCGCATCCTGGTTTGCTTTCCCCGTCTACCGGCCCCGTCAATTTATTTCGAGCGGATACCAGGGAACACTGGGCCACGGATTTGCTACCGCGCTTGGCGTGTGCATCGCACACCCTCATAAGAAAGTAATTCAAGTGAGTGGGGATGGTGGTTTCATGTACAACGTGCAGGAGCTGTCCACCGCCGTGCAAAACAATCTCGGTATCGTAGCCATAGTTTTCCGGGATAACAGATTTGGAAATATCTACCGGGATCAAAAGAATCGAAACGGGAGACGGCTGATTGGCTGCGATCTACACAATCCAGATTTCGTAGCCCTAGCCGAGAGTTTTGGAGCGGCGGGTTTCCGAGCATCAACGCCAGAGCAACTTCGGCAAGCTATTCGTCGATCTTTCGATTGTGGCGGCCCTGCGGTGATTGAGGTGTCTGTCGGGGAAATGCCAAGCCCCTGGAGGTTCATTATGATGCCGCGAGTGAGACCTTCTACCCATTAACACAGCGCTTCTGTGTTTTGGACCTCGATGGGTAATCCGCAACAGCCGCCATGGTGTCTTTACAAGGCACGCAATACTTCGACTACCGGACGGCGCGCAGCCCGAATGGCCGGCAGCAGCCCGCCGACAAGCCCCATGATCAGCGCGAACAGGATGCCGGAAAGCACCAATACAGGGCTTACGCCGAAGGCGAACGTCTGATGCGTAAAAGTCTGCAAGTTGAGGGTCCCCGCTGTGAATCCGTTCAGCGGTAGCACCGTTAGGCAGCCTAGCATCCCACCGAGGAACGAGATTAGTAGCGCCTCAAGCATAAAGGATACGACCACGCTACTAGTACCGAAGCCCAGGGCCCGAAGGATGGCGATCTCACGGGAACGTTCGGCCACTGCCGAGTACATGGTATTGAGTGCGCCGAAGACTGCGCCAATGCCCATGGTGATGCCTACGATCCACCCTAGACTAACAATCAACTTTGTCAGCGTACGCGACTGTCGCTCGTAATAGTCCAGCTCGCGGAGAACGTCGACGGTCATGCGAGGATCGGAAATAATTGCGTCCTTGAACTCCTGAAATGCCGCCGGAGTGGTCAACCGCAGAGTTACAGATTGAAACATGTCCTCCGGCCGATGATAAACTTGGTTTAGAATCCGGTAGTCACACCAAACCTCGGAATCGAAGGCCGAACCGCCTGAATCGAAGACGCCAACCACGCGCCACGACCCACCGCCAAATTTCACGTCAGACCCCAGTGCAAGCCCTTCGTAGCTACGAAGGGCGTTGCGACCGACCACGACTTCTGTAAGTCCCGGCCGAAAAAATCGGCCTTCCACGATCTTCACTTTGCCCCGGACTTGTAACGCTCTGGGCGAATTCCCGCGGATTTGTACGTTGGCATCTGTCCCGGCGGAACGGAGCGGCAGGTTCGCGATGACCACGACTTCCGGAGACATCAGTGCGCCGTCCGTCGAGCGGGCCACGCCCGGGGCGGCTTCCGCCACCTTCACTTCCTCGAGCGAGACAGCTCCGGTCAACTCGGACGTGGCGCCGGCTTGCATTAGGATTGCATTGTCGGATGAGCCTGAAGACACAAGCGTAGCTTTGAACCCATGTGCCAGCGACAACATAGCGACGAAGACGGCCACCGTTCCGGCGATCCCCAGCACTGCCACCACCGCCGACGTCCAACGCACTCTCACGCTGCGCAGGTTATAGATGACCGGTATCGCCATGCTCACACTCTCCGCAGCGCGTCCACCACGCGCAGCCGCATCGCAAAAATTGCCGGCAAAAGTCCACTTGCCGCGCCTACGACCAACGCCACCGCAAGACCCGTGAAAATCGCCTTCGGAGAAAGGTGAAAGAAGGGTAAGATGCCGCCGGTTGGGTCCCCTCTTAGCGTGAAAAGTTTTGCGAGCGCCAGTCCCAGGCCTCCTCCCACCACGGCCAAAACTAACGATTCAGCAAGGACGAGCAGCAACACGAACAGTTCGGAATAGCCCACTGCCTTCAAAACCGCGATCTCAGACGTTCGTTCGCGCACGGCGAAGGCCATTGTGTTTCCGGTGACCAGCAGCAGGGTGAAAAACACAACGCCCCCGATGGACAGAATGAGAAGTTCAACGTTTCCCATTTGCTTCACAAAGCTGGCGCCAATTGCCTTGTCGGTGTAGGTGCGCGTTTGGGCGAGCGAGTTGGCAAATTCAGCATCGATCAATTTGCCTATGCGAACTGAATCGTCCCGGTTTTCAATACGCAGGTCGATACCATCGACTTGCCCCCGTTGCTGCAAGGCTAGCCTTTCGTTCAAGTAGTCCCACTGGAACCAGAACTCCGACTGATCGTCCTCGGTGTGTCTGCCGTGGTAGATGCCGTCAAGGTTGAATTCCCAGCTGCCTGGGAAAATTGTGCCTCTGATGGGGATGCGATCGCCTAATTTCCAGCCAAAACGCTTCGCAGTGGCGGCTCCTACAATCGCACCCTGGCGGTCCTTGGCGAAAACCTGCCACTGGCCGTCCGGCACGACAAACTCCGGAAAAACCTGCCGCCGGTTTTCGACCTCAATAGCGTACTGCGGAAAAAAATTCTTCTCGTCTTGATATATGCCGGCAAACCAGCGATGGAAAGTAACTTGCTTCACTCCGGGCAGATGTTCGATACGCTCTTTAAACGAAACCGGGAGTGTCTGAATGATCGAGGCGCGGTTGATCACTATCAGCCGGTCCGAAACCGCGAGATCGGGTCCGACATCAAACACTTCATATACCGCAGCCAGAACGCCAAAGAGAAAAAGTGCCACGGCGAATGAGCCGATCGTCAGCATCAGACGGATTTTCTTGCGGAAGAGGTTCGCGAAGATGAGTCCGCCAAATTTCACACGCTCCCACCCCCGGTTACTTCCGCTGCCAGGCCCGCTTCGACAAGACTCCCTTTCTCCAAATGCAGGGTAACGTCCGCTCGGCGGGCCACGACTGGGTCGTGAGTGACCATGAGCACCGTTTTGCCGTGCTCTTTCACTAGCTGCTGCACTAGATCGATGATCTCTTCTGCCCTCTTACGATCCAGATCGCCCGTCGGTTCGTCGCAAAGCAGGAACGTGGGATCAGAGACAATTGCGCGGGCAATGGTCACCCGCTGCTCCTGTCCGCCCGAAAGTTGTCGCGGGTAGTGAGACATCCGATCATCCAGACCCACCATCGTCATCGCGGCTTCAACGTGACTTCGCCGTTCCAGCTTGGAAAGTTGGGTCAGCAGCAGTGGCAACTCGACATTTTGAAATGCCGTCAGCACTGGAATGAGGTTATACATTTGGAAAACGAAACCGACGTGTCGCGCACGCCATTCGGTGAGCTTTCGCCTGGACATGTGACTTATCTCATCCCCCGCGACACCGATGCTTCCGGCCGAGGGTACATCCAGTCCTCCCAGCAGATTCAATAAAGTCGTTTTGCCCGAGCCGCTGGGTCCCATGAATGCCACGAACTCTCCCTTGTCCACGTCCAGGTTGAGCCCTTGCAGAACATGAATTTCCTCGCCACCACGCTGGTATTTCTTGTCAAGTCCTCTTACCCGAATTAAACTCGACGAATTGTAAGGATCGTGCACGCGCACCATCGCCGGCCTCCAACCATTCACCGAACTACTTGACCTGCACGGTTTGCCCTTCGTGTAGAGTTCGCGGGCCGCGGACTACTAGAGTATCCGCCGGAGAAACGCCCGCAATCACGTCGACGTCAGTGCCGTGGTGCGCGCCGAGACTCACAGCGCGCCGCTCCAGTTTGCCTTCTCGCACCAGGAAAACCACAGTCTTGCCGTCTTCGTTGCGTACAGCGGCCTGCGGGATCAGGACACTTGCATCCCGGCTTTGCCCGTTGGCAGTGGGTGGCTCATCGTTAAGAAACGCCACCTTGACTCCCATGTCCGGCAACACCCGCGGATCCAGGTGGTCAAACCCAATCCGTACTTTCACCGTCGCCTTTTGACGGTCTGCGGTTGGAATAACGGTACGAACGGTTGAGGCGATTTGCCAGCGAGGATATGCGTCTAATATCGCAATTACTTTCTGGCCTGACTTCACACGCGCAATGTAAGACTCGTTAACATCCACTTCGATCTCAAGTGAACTCATGTCCACCAACGTGACAATACCGGTGCGCGTAAATCCCCCTCCTGCCGAAATTGGCGACACCATCTCGCCTCGTTGCGCGTCTTCCGAAACCACTACGCCATCGAAGGGTGCGCGAACGGTGCAGTTTTCCACGTCCTGCCGGGCGACTTCAATCTTTGCGGCCGCCGCTCCCACTTGTTCTTTGGTTAGCGCGATTTTCGCGCGCAGGCTGTCATCCACCATGCGCGTATTGTCAAGCATCTCCGGGCTAACAACGCCTGCAGTTCGCAGCGCCTCCGCGCGTTGAAGCTCGCGTTCGGCGTTTGCGAGATGAACTTCGAGGTCAGTGAGTGCGGCCGCCGTCGCACCACGGTCAGCGTTGGCCGAATTGAGCGCGGCCTTGGGCTGGGAGCAATCGAGAGTGGCCAGAACCTGGTCGCGACGAACGTGCAACCCCTCCTCCGCGTAGATCTGGTCGACCCGACCGGTGACCTTGGCTGCGACCGTCGCGCGTCTCCGTGGCGTTACGTACCCGCTCGCGTTGAGGAGCGCACCAACCTGGGCGTCCCCTGCAGGACGGGCAGCGGAAACCTCGACGATCGTTTTCTGGGTGCTGTAAGCAAGCAAAAGGCCCATCACTGCCAAGCTCCCTAGTATTGCAGCTAACAGTCCTGGTCGTATCCACGTCTCCCCTGTTTTACGCGAATGCTGGTCAATCTTCAGCGATCGGAGATCTTGTCCGGGAGGTCTTGGCGTTGTAGTCATAAAGCGAATAGATCAACAGTATGCGCCGCCGCTCGGGCGAAAGCCCCCGGCGATGAGTGGAGACGCTCCCGTCATGATACAGCCGGATTCTACACTACCAACTGAATTTTCGCAGACGTGGCCCATTGCGAGTCGGAGAGACTCGTAGAGACTCGAACCTTCCCAATGAATCCCATCCGTACTGTAGCGCTACTATTAGCTAAAAGCACTGCTTGAAATTCTATGCCGGCACGCCTATACGATGATGATCAATTTCAATTAGCTCACCCTGGCAGTGATGTGCAGCACCGTGTATAATCCGCCCTCATGGTGGGAGTTACAAACGTCGAGAAGAGAGAGTTGAACGCCCAGTCCGCCGGCAGCGATTTTGCGACCTACAATCGCGCGTTCATGATCCCCAACGGGAACGGGGATTGGATTTTCGCCATTGCGAGCAGGACCAGAAGCAAGACATCCCGAGGAAACGTTCTCCTGATTCCGCCGTATGCCGTCAACTCGCATGAATACTTCCTGTTTAGCTACTACCTTCTGGCGAATGGCTTCAACGTTCTTAGGTTCGATGGTATCAACAACGTCGGTTTCAGCAGTGGCACTATCGAGCACTATACCCTGGGGCAACTCGAGGCGGATCTGTCCTTGGTAGTTGATACATTTTTCAACACTGGTGAAATCTTCGAGACTGACGATCTGCATCTGATCATGGCATCACAGAGCCTCTCGTTTCCTGTTGCTCTCAAATATTCCTTGCGCAATGATCGCGTTTCCAGGATCATCTCGGTTGTTGGCGTCGTGAACGTAAAAGACACAGTCGAGAGGATTATGGAAAGGTCATTGGACTGCTATGTTACGAGATTGCCAGGGGCACCCCTGCACGGACGCATCTTCGGCCATTTGACGGCGGCGCAGCGCTTCGTGGATGATGCCATCAAGAACTCGTACTTCCGTTTGAGTGATATGATCTCCTGTTTCCAGAAACTACGGAGGCCGGTCTATATGGTCTCTTCCAAAACCGACGAATATGTCCAGTTCGATGATGTTATCAAGTGCAAAGACTATATAGAAGTCATGGGTAGGTTGGTGGTAGTTGATGATGTAAGTCATATGATCGGACGGAGCCTATTTACGGCCAAGAGCCTGGCCAAACTGACGGTGGAGTTTGCTGCCGCCAACAGCGTAGAAGACCATACTCTTGAGTTTCCCAGGCTGACTGATGCGGTCCGGTTCGCTTCGATGGAAGCGGATTTCATAAATCAGTGCGAACGTCACATCTTCGCGAAATAGAGATTGTCGTTCCCGGAACTTCAACGCGCTCGTAGAGGGTGGAATTCATCCCTCCAAGGAGCTGAATCCCATGTCCCGCATTATTGAATTGCCCATCATCATATGTGGCGAATTGAAATATCCCAAAGACGACTACATCGAGATCGAATATACCAACGCAGTGACGGTGCGCATCACCCGACCGAGCGGTGACGACTTTGAGCGGATTTTCAAATTCGCCGAGCCTCTCCATCAGATCCCAATCGAAAAGGTAAGCCGGTACCTTTCCACCTTCGCGCGTTCGTTCTGCAATCCTGAGAACCCGATCAGAAAAGAAGCCGTGGAGCTATCTAGTTATGTAACGGGCTACAGCGAGCAGATGCTGGATCGGGACTACACGATCATTTCTGCCTACTTGTCACAGAGGTATACCAGCTATGAAACGGTCGAATCGGAACTGGGTGATTATCGGATTCTAGACAACTGGGTCAGAAAGAAAGTGGCTAGAGTCAGGGCCTTTCCCCGAGGAAGGGCGCTCCATGTGCTGGTCGGGAATGTACCGCTCACTGGCATCTACAGCGTATTCAGATCGATCCTCACGAAGAACCAGACGGTGGTCAAGCTGCCCTCCCGGGACATTGTGTCTACTCTGTATTTTATGAAAGGACTCATCGCCGCCAATAGCGAGGACCTGCCGTACAAAAAGGCGATTAACAGTTCGCTTTCCGCCTTCTACCTGGACAGTAGTTCCGACGAGATGAGAAAAGTCATCGAGGCTTCCGATGTCGTCTGCGCCTGGGGCAAGGGTAAGTCTCTTAAGAGCATCAAAGGGAAAGTGCCGTACGGTACGCCTTTTCTAGAATTTGGCCCCAAACGCAGCTATTCTGTACTGTTCTCGCAAGACTGCGACTTGGACAAAGCGGCGGTCAGGCTGGCGCACGATCTTTCCATTTACGATCAGGAAGCGTGTCTCTGTCCCCAGCGTCTCTTCATTATCGGTGAGCATGAAGAGTTTCTAGTTCGCCTGCAGAAATGGTTGGACTGGCAGGCCAAAGCTCTACCGCGTGGTGTGGCGAACCCAGACGGCGAATCACACATTTTCCGGACTGAACTGGAGGCGAGGTTCCGCAAATGGCCGACTGTGGCGCATGACCCAGAATGGCGGACGATTGTGTGTGACCCCTACTCAGTCAATGAACATCCCTTGGGCCGGACTTTGTTCGTTCATCCCGTCAAATCGGAGAACGACATCCTTCCGTTCATCGATGAAGAGACTCAGGCGGTCTCTGTTTATCCCTACGTCGGTAACATTGAGAGGTTGGGAGATCTCTTTTGTTCGCGGGGCGCTTCCAAACTCTGCGAAACCGGCATGAGCATGTTACCGCGGGAGGGGTGGACGCACGACGGCGTGCATGCCCTGAGCTACTTCGTTCGTTTATGCTACCTGGACGAAAATATGGGGTACGAGTATAAGTACGACGAAAGGGAAGGCGCGCTGTGGTTCTTAAACAAGATGTATGGTAATCCCAGCGAGAATCTAGAGGAGTTCATACGCCAGTTTCCTCTGCCGGAGTAGTGAAGGGTGCTCACCATGCAGATGCCAATGTTCAACAAGAACTGCTTATCCGATCTCTCCTATCTCATGTTGAATTTGGATGAGGTGTTCAAAGATGCGTCGTTGTATCAGGAGATTCAAAGGACTATCCTTAAGGATTCCTTGCTCTTTCACCTGTCGAGGAATGAAGCCTACAACGACTACTACCATTCGTTTGGGTTGAAGGATCCCCGGGATGACGGTTTTTCGGTTTCCACGATCCCTCTTTTGCCCAGTTCATTATTCAAACGCCCCGACCTCAATCTTGCAACCTTGAGCTGCGAGAAGATCATCAAGCAGTGCAACAGCAGCGGCACTCGCGGAAGTCTCAGTTCTGTCCCCCGTGACGAGGACACGCTTACGAATTTCCTGGGCAGTATTACCTCGACGCTGTCTTGTTTGCTTGAGTTGGAGAGATGCGGGAATCACAAGGCTTTGATACTTGGACCACCGCCGGAAGAGGCGGGGGATCTCTGGTTTTCTTATGTGTTGTCGACGATGGCTTTGAGCTTTAATGCGGAGTATTTCGAGCATGACGGGGTGTTCAATGTCGCTGATGCGGTCGCTGCAGTGCAAGCCGCAGTGGAGCGCAAAGCTGCGGTACTAATAATTGGCCCTCCCTTTCGAATCCTGGAGATGTGCGACTATCTAAGTGAGTTGCGGCGTTCTATTTGTCTCGAGGAGAGTTCGTATGTTATCAGTGCCGGGGGCTGGAAGAACAAGGAGAATAGAGCGGTTCCCAGGGACACCTTTTCGAAGGTCGTAGAGCTGACCTTCGGCCTCGACGGTCGTTTCGTCCGCGATAGCTACAATATGGTAGAATTCAACACCGTTCTGAACGAGTGCGCCTCACATGAGAAACATGTGTTGCCCTGGGTTGACGTGGTGGTGCGAGATCCCAAGACGAATGAAGCGTTGCCGGACGGTCAGGTGGGCATTCTTTCGCTCTATGATGGCAGTGCGTTAAGTTATCCTTGTTTCATTTTGAGCGAGGACTATGGAGTGGCGGAGTCTGGAAGATGTGGATGTGGCCGGCACGGGAAGAGGGTGCGAGTGATCCGCCGCATGGAAGGAATGGAGGCGAGGGGCTGTGCTCTGAAGATGGCCGCCATTACAGACGAAACCAATTCGAATGTTTCGAACAGGTTCTTCAAGAGTTTCTACCGCTGCCCAGAGCTGTACGCATCGAGGTAAAAACTCCGGCTTTCTTCAGGGCGGGATCTGGGCCTCCGTGAAGGACGGAATCAAAACCCGTTTCCCCACCTTGAAACGTGCCGATGTTTGTCCGATTCGTTTCATAAGTGCCTGAATTAGAGGTAAGATGACCCACAACTCCCCGACACCCAAGACGCAGGAAGACTACACTCCGGGATATGGTAAGGAGGTTATACGCTCTTACCAGACCCGTAGCGTGCAATTCGAGGCAGCCTTTTTCTACCCTCATCTACAGGCGGGTATGAACCTGCTCGATTGCGGTAGCGGCCCCGGTACGATCACTATGGGACTGGCGGAGATCGTCGAACCAGGAACGGTGATTGGGATCGATGTAAAACCTGGCCAGGTTGAAATTGCGGAGGCAACTTGTCGCGAGCGAGGCTTGTCCAACGTTCTTTTCCAGATTTCAAGCGTCTACCAACTACCCTTCCCAGACTCGTCTTTCGACGGCGCTTTTGTCCACGCTGTGCTTCAGCACTTAAAGGATCCGGGTGCGGCCCTACGGGAGATCAACCGTGTTCTGAAACCGGGAGGCATCGTCGGGGTCCGTGACGACGACCAGGGCGGTATGGTTCTGGCGCCGGCGGATCCCAAGATGGAAAAGGTCGTGGATCTGCTCAAGAAGATCATCAGAGCAGGTGGTGGCGATCCTTTTGTGGGTAGACGCCATCGTCAATTGCTGCGGGAAGCAGGTTTCACCAGAGTAGTGGGATCAGCTTCCACCGAGTGCGACGGAACACTGCAGTCAACGACGACGCGGGGCGACCTAGCCGCAGCCTTGCTCGATCATATGACCGAGACCGTGGTGAAGTCCGGATGGTCGACCGCCGCCGAGGTGAGAGAGTTGGCTGATGCCTGTAAGGCGTGGGGACGAGATGCTGATGCATTTGACGCGATCATCTGGTGCGAGGCGGTAGGATGGAAACCATAACCAAGACGGTCACCGCGGAACTAGATGCCTACTTCCAGGAGCAGACTGATGCAAGGCGGTTCAGCGGCGTCGTTCTGGTCGCCAAGGACTCAACCATACTCCTGGAGAAGGGATACGGTTTCGCGAATTACGCAACTCGTCAGGCGAACGACCCGGCGATTCTTTACAAGATCGGTTCGATGACGAAAGCCTTCGTGACCCTGTCCATCCTCATGCTGGAAGAGCGCGGACAGCTGTGCGTCGATAATACGTTGGACACTTACATCCCAGGTTTTTCCTTTGGCACCGAGGTTACTCTGCATCAACTTATGTCACATACCTCCGGGGTATGGTGTTATCTGCAAGATCCGGCATCTCCGTTTTGGGACGTCATGGACCGTCCTCACACGACCCAGGATTTGATGGGGTACATGAAGGGCCGTCCTTTGAACTTTCCTCCGGGCAGCCAGTGGCGTTACAGCAACTCTTCCTACGTCCTGCTGGGAGTCATTATTGAGCGCTTCTCGGGGGAGCCTCTCGGCGATTTCTTCCGGCATAACATTTTCGAGCCGCTGGGGTTGCTAAATACGATCTTCGATCCTTCTGAGAGTTGGCCGCCTGACCGGCTCGCCATTGGGTACGATCATCTGAACCTAGACCCGCCACCGATATCTCGAAACCTGCACTCGAGCGTTACGTATGCTACCGGGGCGATGCTCTCTACGGTCGGAGACCTGTACAAGTGGGACCAAGCTCTCTGTGCAGGTGTCCAGGTTTCGAAAGAGTCGCTCAATAGGATTTTTACGCCTGGGCTCGGCAACTATGGGTACGCGTGGTGGATCGATAGTCTTGAAGTCAACCACCAGCGGCACAAAAACATCTGGCACTGGGGATGCTCCTCGGGTTATCACGGCATGTTGACAAGACTTGTCGATGACCGAGCTACGATCATCATGCTGCAAAACTTCACTTCTCCCGACCTGCTGGTACCCGAGTCTCCCGAAGCCCTTTTCCGCCTGCGCAACGGAGCAGCTGCCATACTCTTCAGCGGAGAGTAAGCCAACTCTGGCAGCTAGGCCACAGTGACCGCTTTGTTCGGTGACCATCGAAGGGAAATTGTGGACTTCTTCAACATTCAGCTGCCGCTGGAAGTCGGACATCAGTTTCGCGTGCCGCGGAACCCTTCTGGCTTCCTCGCGCTCAGCATCTTAGTTCTGAGTCTGGGGACTGCCGCGAATGGAGCCAATTCCTCCACCCTTGCCATACTTCAGGCGAAGGCGCCGGCTTGCAGCCGATCAAAAGCCCTTAACGAAAGTGCAATCACTCCCAGAACTGTGCTCCCTGCTGTGTCTTTGCGACGGCAGCAGTTTGAACCCGGGCCGAACATTGGCCATTTCATCTTCTTGCCTCTGGAGAAGGCTAATCTCACCGACGCACTGAGCGAGAAAGCGAATCCAATTGTGCTCGTGGCGCTGGGCTCCTTTGTGCTGCTGCTTCTGCTCTTCGCTGTCAGCGCCGCAGGCCGTTTTCTCACCTGGACTAACCGCCAAGCGGAAGCGGCGTCGGCTGTGGAAAACGTTAACGAGGCTGCGGGAGATCCTCTGGAAGACACCCTTGTGGCGATGTGGGAAGAGGTTCTCGATGCCAAGCTTACTGGAATTCAAGAGAACTTCTTCGATGCCGGTGGCGATTCCCTGTCTGCTATGCGTCTTTTGGCAAGACTGTCCTCTGAACTCAAAGTTGACATATCATTTTCGGAGCTGTTCGACGAACCCACCGTGCGTGGATTAGCCGGCCTGGTTCGAAAGCAGTTGCGGGGAAGGTCCGCCCTGAGCCTCGCCGGTCGCGATGATCCAAGGTGTTACCTTCCGAGCGCCATCGAGCGGTCGGAGCCTATGCATCCCCTGTCCTTCTCGCAGGCCGCGCTCTGGGGGTACCAACGAATGCTACCGAACGCCTGGACGTTTAATATGCCGCTGGTTCTGCGCCTGCGCGGAGAACTCGACCTCGCCGCGTTGAGGTATGCATTTAAGGAGATCATGCAGCGCCACGAGGTGCTTCGGTCTGTTATGGATGAAAAGGACGGGATACCCTATCAAAGAATTTCAGACTCCCACTCGATCACAATCGAAGTGGAAGACAAGCAAGATGTCGATCAAGAAAATATTCAGCAGGCGATCAAATCAGAGGAGAGAGCGAAGTTTGACCTGACGACGGGCCCTCTCTTGAGGGTCCGTGTCCTGAAGGCCGGTATTCACGAACATCTACTACTGCTAACGATTCATCATATTGCCTTTGACGGGTGGTCCTATGGATTGATGTTCGAAGATCTTTCCAGTTGTTACAACGGGTACCGAGCGGGGCACCCTGAGTCGCTTGGGACGACCGCCACCCGTTATGTTGATTTCGCTCGCTGGCAGAGGCGCTTTGTCGAGTCAGCGAAAGTGCGTCGGCAGCTTGAGTACTGGAAGAGGCAATTGGCGCTTCTGAGTCCGGCTGAAATACCAGCGGATGTACAGGTAGATGCGAAAGAGCCCCGAACCGGCAGGTATATGCCGATGGTGTTCGACCAACTCACGACCGCCGCGCTCAGGACGTTGTGTTCAGAGTTGAAAGTCAGTCTATTCACCATGCTGGCTTCGGTGCTCGCGATGGTCATCCGCGCAAGAACGGGGGCCGAGGACGTTGCGCTCGGCACGATCGTCGCAAATAGGCGTCTCTCTGATTTCGAAGGAGTTTCGGGGTTTTTCGTAAATGCCGTCGTTCTAAGAAGTGATCTGCATGGTGATCCGAGCTTTGTCGATTTCCTGAAAAAAAATCGCAGGGTAGTGTCCGATGCGCTGGACAACCAAGATCTGCCTTTCGGTCAGCTGATCGAAGGCATGGGGACTCCCCCCAAGTCCAAAGACAACCCTTTTTATCAGGGAATCTTCGTCCTTCAGAGCACGCCGATGAGTGCTTTGAAGTTGGAGGGTCTTGAAATTGAGCGGTACTCGGTCGGCTACGATATTGCCCGAGCCGACTTTGTTGTCGAGGTGGAGGACCATCGTGACACCTTGTCGGGAGGTGTGTACTACGACAGCGACCGGTTCACGTCACAGACTATGGGCCGCCTCGCATCTTGTTTCCAGATGTTGATGGCTAGGGTAGTGGCAGCTCCGGCTACGCGACTGAGAAAAATGGTTAAGGATTGCGAGGGACAAGTTGAAATTGCGGGGGTGGAGAATCGAGACCCCGGAAATCGCACCAGGCATTCAAGCTGATGTTCATTTTCGATGGACACAACGACACCATCAAGCAGGCATACATGTCTGGGCGGAATTTCCTTGTCAGGGGCGATTGCGGCCATATTGATCTGCCACGAGCCAGACAAGGCAACATGAAAGGCGGGATATTCGCGCTGCAGACGCCGCCGGAGTTAGCCGAAGAGAGGGCATTTGGGTACGGCTTGACGCTTGATGCGAATGGTTGGGAAGTGCGGTATGCAAAGGCGCTCTCGCAAGAGTATGCAGCAGGATTCGTCAATGAAGTCCTTCGTTACTTTCTACAAAGCATAGAGGGATCCAATGAGGTTAGGGTGGTTCGTGATTTTGATGGGTTGCAACACTGTCTCGAGAGCGACATCTTCGCTGTAGTTCTGCATTTGGAAGGAGCGGAAGCAATCCGGGAAGACCTCGGCAATATTGAGTACTACCACGATGTTGGGGTGAGGTCTTTGGGACTGGTATGGAGCAGGCCTAACGCCTTCGGATACGGCGTACCTTTTCGGTTTCCTGGCGACCCCAACACGGGGCCGGGATTAACCACCGCCGGCAAAAAGCTGGTCCGAAAGTGTAACGAGCTGGGCATCATCGTGGACCTGACGCACATTACGGAAGCGGGATTCTGGGATGTCGCCGAGCTATCAACTGCTCCCCTTGTCGTATCGCATGGGAACTCCAATGCGATATGCCCGTCTACGACGAACCTATTAGACATGCAGATCGATGCTGTGGGGAAAAGTCGTGGCGTAATCGGAGTGAACTTCGATGTTCTCAACGTAAGGCGTGATGGCAGACTGGCAACGGACACTACTCTTGACTCTGTGATTGAGCACATTGATCACATCAGGGAGAGGATCGGAAAAGAGCACGTAGCCTTCGGGTCCGACTTCGATGGGGGGCAGATGCCGGCCACGCTGGATAGCGTCGCGCGTCTGCCGGAACTGCTGGATGCGCTAAGCGCGCACGGATACAGCGATCAGGACTTGGAGATGATAGGCCACGGTAATTGGTTGAGAGTGATACGGGAGACCTGGAAGTAATTTTAGGCGATCGGATGGTCGCGAATTGCTGCTCCCGCTCTATCTAACTTAGAACGGGGATAACCTGAAGGACTGAGAAACGCCGACGAATAGTTCCTTCATTTATCGCAATTTCGGTTTGCACGCTATATTCTTAAGTGCTCCTCTCTGCCGATGGAATAGTCGCCAGGTTCGCGTCTCACGCAGAAGTTCTTAGTTTTCAATTTCCCTATGTTTTCAATTTCCCTATTGACAGCGCCTTACAAGTCGTGTACATATCCTCCGTATATAAATTCCCCCCGGGTTCAAATACACATACTGAAAGGGACACGCCATGGCAGATACCAAGGATCTTTCCGCAGGTCTCTTCATTGGCTGGAAGCAGGGGTTCCTCGGCCGCGAGGACTTCGCAATAGGATTGCTCCACGAAGCCACACAATTCTTTACGAAGCTGCAGGGTGCACGTGAGATCGGAAGCTTCGACGTCGTCATGCTCCATCCTTACGGCGGAGACTTGAATGGCTTCTTCTTGGTGCGGGGGGCTGCGGAGCAGATCGATGCTCTCTCCCGCCACGAGGGTTATCACTCCATTGTCGGAAAAGCGATGTTTTGCCTCGATGGCTTCCGAACCATTCCCACGCTATCTGGCGCAGGCATTTCCACAGCGTTGAGGTCTGCGGCCGCAGCTTGTACCGCGGCGGGGACCAAGGGAATCGTGGAACTCGTAACCGCGTCGAAGAAGGTATGAGGGATGGTTCGCTGAATAGCGCCAGACAAGCCCCTTCGGAGCCAGAGTGTCTCCTCGCAGTTGGGACCACGGCACAAGGGCTTGCGAAGGACGCGAGAGGACTAGGCGACCAGGGGTCTACTTGACCCCTGGTCGCTGACGTGACCAGCGGCTATCTGTGCACGATGTCCTAGAGTCTGACCGCGCATTCGGGCTACATTGGCTGTTAGAGACCGTTCTTTTTAACGAGAGGATTGTTTTGCGCCGAACGGATTGGTCCTACAACCTTGTACCGAGACGATAATATCGAAACAGTGAGCGGGCGGACGCTCGAGTTCCTCGAGCATCGTTTTGCGAAGGTTGCCAATTGGTTCGCTTCTTGCGAGCTCAGTCGGATGAATTGTTTCTATTGTCTCTTACGCGCAATGCTTTCCCTGGGGAACGCGGCAAATCGCCGATAGGTAATACCACTATTTCCGAGTGCAGCCCCAGCAAGCTGAACAGCTCGTCCCCAAGCTGATGTATCAGTTCTTGATCATTGGGTCGCTCGGCTTCGATAAAGATCTTGAGGTGGTCGGCTCCTTCCACCCGGTCAATCTCGATTAGGTACTCGTGACCTACCTGGGTGCGTCGCAAAAGCAGGTTCTCCACTTGCTTGGGATAAAAGTTAATCCCTTTGACCTTCAACATATCGTCCGTACGGCATGCAATCCGATCGATTCGCAAAGAAGTCCGACCACAGGGGCAGGGTTCGCGGCTAACTATGCGAGTAATATCACGCGTACGAAACCGGATAAGCGGCAGCGCCTCTCGAGTCAGCGTGGTAACCACCATTTCTCCCCACTCACCGTCATCCATCCTCTCGCCGGTTTTTTCGTTGATGATCTCGATCAGGAAATGATCTTCCCAGACGTGAATACCGTTGTGCTGAGGGCAATCAATGCCCATTCCCACCCCTCCGGCTTCAGTCAGGCCGATGATATCGAACGTTTCGATGCCCATGATTTCCTCGATTCGTCGACGCATTTGATCGCTCCATACTTCGCCTCCAAGTATGCCTATCCGCAGATGAGTATCACGTACAAAATGAAAGCCTTCCTGAGCCGCCACTTCTATCAAACGCAGTGGATACGATGCAAGACCCGCTAAAACCGTGGTGCCCACGTCGCGCATGAACCGCAACTGAAGATGTGTGCGGCCGGAGCCGATGGGGATGATCATGGTTTCCGTTGCGCTTGCGCCGTAGTGAAAACCAAAGCCTCCATTGAAAAGGCCGAAGGATGGCGTAATTTGGAGCACGTCCTCACGGCCCACTCTGGCGGTCGACAAACAGCGCGCCATAATGTCAGCCCATTGAAGCACGTCATGGGCTGTATAGGGGCAAATGATTGGCTCGCCGCTGGTGCCGGAACTCATTTGCATCCGTACAAACTCTGATGCCGGAGCACAGGCCAGTCCAAAAGGATAAGCGTCGCGGATGTTTTCCTTCGTAAGAAAAGAAAAGCGCCGTAGGTCATCAAGAGAGCGCATATCGTCTTCAGCGAGCCCGAGCAGATATTCCCCATATCTAGGATTTTTGGCCCGGATACGCCGTAGAGTAGATCGCACTCCCTGAAGCTGATGGTCGGCCAATTCAGCCTGAGGTAGTGCTTCCGTCTTTGATTGATACATGATCACTCCTTTGTCGAGGGGCCCTGCCTTCTTGATTGCTGAGTACATCACTATCCGTCGGTCGGGCGTCAATAAAAACCTGCGAAGCCCGGAGGTGAGCAATGATGTTGCGGGACACGGCAAGACGAAATCCGTCTAACAGATCTTTCTGCAGATGAACATCTCGACGTACCTATCCCACTTGCGCCGGATCAACTTGTTCCGAGTGGCGAAAGCACACGTACTCACGCCGTGGCTCATCGCGACCGTGGAACACGCAGATATCAGCAATCGATGAATACCCTTATTTCTGTACTCCGTATTGACGCATCCCCAAGTCAGAAAACTAAGTTTCTTGCGAATGCTGACGGTCCCGCCCGCGATCGCCGGAGTCCCGATCATGCCAATGAGCACAGTGTAGGACTCGGCCTTGGCGTCCCGGTAGACGCCTTCGACAGCGCGCAAATAATTGTCATCCGCATTGAAGTTGCGCCGGATGATGTCTTGGTATTCCCTGTGCAAACCTGACCTGCCGGAGTCGACCAGCGTGACGTATAAGCTGGGGCGAACACGTACCGGGAGCCTCTCGCCCAGAACCTCGATGCTCAAAGGGTCTTTGTCAATAACCCAGCCAGCCTCAGCGCAGACCGCCCGTATTTGCTCCATATCGTACAGGCCTTCTCCTGCGAAAAAATTGAAATATGGCGCGGGGCTTAGAGTCGGGTTTTGGATCGCATGCTTTCGAACAAGCTCTTCGATGCGGCGCAAATCGCCAAGCTCAAGGGATTCTCCTGGAAGAAGGACCAACGGCGAGAAGCTAGGACTATGCCAGCCCGGAAGAAGGTAAACCCTAAACTTCTGCAGATCGAAGTCGGTCACTCTCTCCCCCAGAACCGAGAAGACATCTAAGACAGCAGTGAGGTCGCGGGTCATTGTGACGACGATTCTATCCTGAACCAAATTGGGTGCAAAGGACCGAAGTCTTGCTTGGCGCAGACTTCGCGGCCCGCGCTACCCAACAGCAGATTCCTGAGAGCACGCTCGATGAATTCCGAACCCAGCAGAGAGCGGTCAGGGCATAAACACCCTCGATTACTATCCGGATGAGTTCACGTTCCGGCTCAATCGCCGACCATCCAAGAGTCGGGCAGGTTCTTCTTTCGCGTGGCACAGCAAGGTGTGGCCGTCGATTCTGTCACTTATCACCAGATCGGTCACACAAATCAGGGAAGCCCAAAACGCGATCTGTTAGGCGCTACTTACCTGAGTCAAAGACGTACCCATCTTCAGAAATTCGGATCCGAGCCACCTTGCATAACCTGGTAGAGAATGGCCGATCCGCGCAAGTCCTTCTCTCAGTGCCGCTGAGATTGTCATCTCATTTGTGTGGAAGGTCCGGTCTGCCAGCCTGAAAGGCGAGAAAGAAGGGCGCGAAAAGAAACAAGTTGACCTTCCATCTCTATATCGTAAAATCGGAACCAGCACATCAGCGGTTCGACTTCCCACCCAGCCATGAGGCGCTGGATTTCGCAATCGCTGTGGGCCAAGTGACTACGGCTCGGACCATTCCGTCGCCTGGTTGTGAAGTATGGCGTTACCGATCACAGCACGTTGCATCCCCCAACTCTTCGAGGAGCAGGTTGCTCGGACCCCAACGAAGGCTGCAATCGTGGTCGATAATCGTGAGGTGACCTACTGCGAACTAAACGATAGGGCTAACCAATTGGCCCATTACTTGATTTCTCTCGGCGTAAAGCCCGAGTTCCGAGTCGCAATCCTGGCCGAGCGCTCGATGGATGTCGTGGTCGGCATCCTAGGGGTGCTGAAAGCTGGCGGCGCGTACGTGCCATTGGACCCCAGCTATCCAAGAGGCCGTCTCTCCTTCATGCTAAATGACTCCCAAGCCCAGCTGTTGCTAACTCATCGGGACTTGTCAAAAAGCCTGATCACGGACTCGGGGGCAACACAAGTACCAGTGGTGCGCTTGGATGCGGAAGATGATGCTGATGAATTCTCAAACCGCGGCACGGCCAATCCCGTGTGCCGCGCCCAGCCAGCGAATCTTGCGTTCGTAATCTATACTTCTGGAACCACGGGCAAGCCGAAAGGCGTAATGACTGCGCATACCAGCCTATGCGCCTATCTGAATTCACTTCGATCCGCTTTGCAGATTCAAACCAGCGACCGATATCTACACACTGCGTCTATCGCGTTTAGCTCTTCCAACAGGCAGCTACTTCTTCCCCTATGCGGAGGAGGTACCGTAGTAATAGGAACTCAAGCGGAGACGCGCGATCCGCTACTACTCTTCCAATTGATTAAGTCTCGCCAGGTCACGGTGATCGATTTAGTTCCATCGTTCTGGCGCAGCTGCATAGATGCTTTGACTGGACTCGATCCCGAAAGTCGAAGGCTGCTACTGGACAATGAATTGCGCTTGGTTCTCTCCGCCAGTGAAGCCTTGAGCCCTGAGATCCCCAGAGAATGGCGCCGAAAACTGAACCAAACTCACCGTTTCATCAACATGTACGGAATGACAGAAACCACCGGGATCGTGTCGACCTACGAAATCCCCACATCCACTGACGATATTGATGTACCTTTGGGAGCGGTTCCGATTGGCCGCCCCATTGACGGCGTCCGCTTTCGCATTCTGGATGCAGATCTGGGCACGGTTGCCGATGGGGACATAGGTGAGTTATGTGTCAGCGGGCCGACGCTGGCGTGTGGATACCTCAATGAACCCGGGCTCAGGGACCGGCATTTTATCTCCAATCCTTTTGAGGAAGACGGTTCGAGCCTTTACAGAACAGGTGATATCTGTCGGTGCCGAGTTGGCGAGATCGTCGAATACGTAGGGCGGGTGGACGATCAGCTGAAGATCCGAGGTTTTCGTATTGAACCTAGGGAAATCGAGCATTTGCTTCAAACACATGAGGCGATACGGGAAACCGTTGTGAGGGCCATTGAGGTTAACGGTGACAGGCGACTTGTAGCTTATTTCGTCGCGGCTCGCAACGGAAAAGGCGTTGTTGCCGCCGAACTGAGGGAATTTCTTGCCAGCCGTCTGCCGGGACACATGGTGCCCGCCCACTTCATCCAGCTGGAGGCCATACCCAGGACCCCCAATAACAAAGTTGATCGGAAGGCCCTGGCTGTGCCTTCATTGGGCGACCTGTGTTCAGGCGACGACGATGCGATGGATACAGAGCGTCTGCCCAGCGAGGAAAGCCTGGCCGAGATATGGGCAGAAGTCCTGGGTGTCAGCCGAGTCGGAATTCACCAAGGCTTTTACGAATTAGGAGGCAACTCGTTACTTGGTCTTAGGATCCTCGCACGAGTATTTGAGGAGTTCGGTGTTAGCCTTTCGCCCTCGCTGTTCCTCGAAGCCTCGACGATTGCCAAGATGGCGGCCTACATAAACGCTCTACAGCCGCCAGTCGGCGCTCGAGACCTCAGCAATTAATAAAACCTAGCTGGTGCAGGAATTTCGGAGTCTGTTTCTAACATGAAATCCGGCTTGAGTAAGAGCTCCAGCGCATTTTTGTAAACGTCTCAACCACCAGGAGACACCCTCCGATGAGTCCGCAAGACCAACTTGATTCGCCACCAGTAGGGCCCCGCTCACTTCCGCCGTTGAGCAGAACCAGTAACGGAGAGGTGCAGCCACTCTCGGTTAATCAAGCCCAGCTATGGTTGTTCTCGCAGTTAAATCCTGGGTCATCCGTGTACAACATTCCCGCCGCTTTGCGGATCACCGGCAGCTTGGATGTCGAACTGCTCAATCAGGCTTTGTCTGAGATCGTTGGACGGCATGATTCTCTTAGAACCGTATTTCCATCGATTAATGGTAAGCCGGTTCAACAGGTCGGAAATGAGATACCTTCGCATTTACCTGTGCAGGATTTACGGCACGAGGCGCCGGATAAGATATCGAACCGAGTGGCTACGGAAGGGCGGGAGCCATTCAACTTGATCCGAGGTCCCTTATTCCGTCCAGTTCTTTGGGTGCTGAGCGGCCATGAGTGGATTCTTCAGATGACGGTCCATCACATCGTGGCCGACGGCTGGTCAATGGGTGTGATTGCCCGGGAGCTTGCGACTTTGTACGACGCCAAAACCAGGGGCTCACGGCGAAGGCTTCCCGGGATTCGGCTACGGTATGTTGACTTCGCGGCGTGGCAGGCGGAGCTGTCGGCTGGCGGCCATCTGGCTGGGCACGTGGAATTCTGGAAGCGTGAACTGTCGAACGCGCCGCTTCTGATTGATCTCCCGTTCGATCGAACCCATCCTCCCCTCCCTTCCTACAAAGGAAGTTTTGTAAGGGTTTCTCCGGCCCAATCAACAAGGCACGGGCTGATTGCCCTCAGCCGATCGGAGAACACATCGTTGTTCGCCACTCTGATTACCGCCTTCAAAGTATTGTTGTCCCGACTTTCGGGGCAGACCGATAGCGTCATCGGGTTTCTTTCGGCCAATCGCCGACCCGAAACTTCTTCCATCGTTGGCTACTTCGTTAACCTGCTTCCCCTGAGAACGGATTTGTCGGGCAACCCCAGCTTTCGTGAAGCTCTGCGCGACACGCGTGCCGCAATGACACGCGCGATCAAGCATGAAGACATCCCCTTCAGCACAATCGTAAACGCGCTGCACTTAGCGCAACACCTAAGTCATAATCCCGTGGTCCAGGTCGTGGCGGTGCAGGCGAGTGCGCCAACAGAACCAATTCTGGCGGGCGACGTCGTACTCAAGTACTTCCTCGCGGATGAAGAGAAGTCAAAATTTGATTTAACCTTATTTCTCAGCGAAAATGACGACGGTTTCGAGCTATGGCTCGAGTACAGCAGTGATCTGTTTGACCCGCCGACCATCGGCCGACTCGGCCAGAACTTGGAAACACTCCTAGATAGCATAGCAGCGTCTCCGGATACGACCGTCTCGGTCCTGCCCCTGCTCAGGGAAAAGGATGTCGACCACCTGCTAGTGGAATTTAACGATACCTGCAAGGTGTATCCGGAAGCAGGCACGCTGGTCGAGCTGTTTGAGCGGCAGGTTGAAAAATCGCCAGACGCAGTAGCTGTCAGCGACACCTTAAATGAAACAGCGCGCTCGCTGACCTACTGTCAGTTGAAACGCCAGTCCGACCAGCTCAGCCATCATTTAAGACGCCTAGGTGCTCGGGCCGGATCACGCATCGGCGTCTACGCTGAACGATCATTGGAGCTCATCGTCGGGCTCCTTGGCACTGTCAAATCAGGTGCAGCGTACGTTCCGCTGGATCCTGACTACCCGCCTGAGCGAACGAGGTACATGGCCGAGGATGCCAAAGTGTCCATATTACTAACCCAAGCACGTTTGAAGTTGCTCTTCGCACCGTCGAACGTGCCGGTGATCTGCTTGGACGAGGAGTGGGATTTCGAAGCGCCGGTTCCGGACTCCAATCGAGGCGAGGGGCCGGGCGCGGACGAGCCTGCCTACGTGATCTATACTTCAGGATCCACGGGCATCCCGAAAGGCGTCGTCAACCTCCACCGCGGCATCGTTAACCGATTACTCTGGATGCAGGACAGATTCCGCATTGATTCGTCTGACCGCATGTTGCAGAAGACGCCGATTGGATTCGACGTATCAGTTCTCGAGTTGTTGTGGCCACTGCTCACGGGCGCCCAGTTGGAAATGGCGCGTCCCGGAGGACATCGCGACAGCAACTATCTTGTGGATACAATCGTCAACAAAGGGATCACCACGATCCACTTTGTGCCCTCTATGCTAAGACTTTTTCTCGAGGCTGATCATTTGCACCGGTGCAATTGCGTCTTGAAGAGGGTGCTTTGTAGCGGAGAGGCGCTGCCGTTCGAACTGCAACAGCGTTTCTTTGAGCGTATGAAAGCAAGTCTGCATAACTTCTACGGTCCAACCGAAGCTGCCATTGATGTGACCTGGTGGGATTGCGAGCGCAACAGCGGTTCTACCGTGGTGCCGATCGGAAGACCTATTGCCAACACCCAGATCTACATCCTGGATCGCTGGCTGCAACCCGTACCCATCGGAGTACCTGGAGAGATTTACATTGGGGGTGTGAACCTCGCCCTGGGTTACTGGAACCGGCCTGATCTCACGGCGAATTCGTTCCTCGCGAACCCCTTCGCCAAAGACCCAAACCAGCGCATGTTCAAGACCGGCGATTTGGCCCGTTATTCAGCGGATGGCAGTATCGAGTTTCTGGGACGCATCGACCGGCAGGTAAAGATCCGTGGCCATCGAGTGGAGCCCGGCGAGATTGAGGGCACACTCAGGCATCACCCCGCGATCGGCGATGTCGTAGTCCGAAGCAAAGAAGAAGCTCTGGTCGCGTACCTTGTTGCTATTCAGTCTCCTCCATCCGTTACCGAGCTGCGACAGTTTCTGAAAGCCCGAATACCCGAATATATGGTGCCGGCGAAGTTCGTCTTTCTGGATCGGCTGCCACTCACCGCTAGCGCGAAAATTGACTATGCGGCATTGCCCGATCCGACGACCGAACGCGGACATCTTGACGCTGAGTTTTCCGAACCGGACTCCGCCGTTGCTAAGACACTGGCTCAGATTTGGTCTTCGGTTCTGAAGGTAAGCCGAGTCGGCGTTCACGACAACTTCTTCGATTTGGGGGGCGACTCACTCCGCCATCTTGAAGTGCTTTACCTGGCGAAGGAAAAGGGGCTTTGCCTGTCACTGCAGGATTTATTGAATAACCCGACGATCCACGAGCTGTCGCAGGTGGTCTCAATTCCGCGCGATGCCCAGAGGACCGTCGACCATCCAACATCTTTCAGCCTCGTCCATGCGGAAGACAAATCACGCCTGCCCGTGGACGTGGAAGATGCGTACCCCCTTTCGATGTTACAAGCCGGGCTTATCTACCACAGCAAAGTGAGCCCACAGTACGCTGTGTATGTTACGAGCTACCACTTGCTCGCGCGACTTGATGTGCGGCTGCTTAAAGTTGCCGTTGCCGATGTAGTCTCTCGTCATCCCATCCTGCGTACTTCGTTCGATTTCACAACTTTTAGTAGACCCTATCAACTGGTCCATAAACAATCATCTGTTTCCATCGCATTTGCTGATTGGAGCGACCTGACCTCCGAACAGCAAGAGCAGGAACTGACTCGATTCATGACGGAGGAGCGAGCCCGAGCGTTCCACTGGGAGGTCGCACCTCTCTTGCGTCTATTCGTCCACAAACGAACGGACGAGTCATTCCAGGTCACTCTGGTGGAGCCCGTGCTTGATGGTTGGAGTGTCGCCCTGTTGGCCTCGGAGATTTTCGTGGCTTACCGAGCCGCGCTAAACGGCATCGGCCAGGCCGCAGAGCCGCCAGAGAGCACCATTCGCGATTACATCGCGCTGGAGCAGGAGGCCCTTTGTTCGCAGGAGTGCCGGGAGTTCTGGAATCAGAAACTGCGGGACTGTGAGAAATCCCTCTTGCCCAGATGGCCAATCCGCACAGACCCGCAACTTCAGCGTTTCGTACGGAAACGCGTCCCCTTGCCAACGTCCGTAGAGGAAGGCCTGAAGCAAGTTGCGAAATCGCTTTCCGTGCCCCTGAAGAGCGTTCTTCTCGCCTCCTATGTTCGGGTCATCAGCATCCTTTGCGGCCAAACAAAAGTGATCACCGGGGTGATGTCGAACGGAAGACCCGAAGCCCGAGGCGGAGAGCAAATTATCGGCCTCTTTCTCAATGTAGTGCCCCTGGCCTTTGAACTTCCCTCGGGCACATGGGAGGATCTGATCAAGGACGTCTTCGCGGCCGAGACAGAAACCCTCCCCTTCCGGCGATATCCCTTCGCGCAGATTCAGCTCGACCAAGGAGGCGTGTTATTCGACACGGTATTCAATTACCTCCATTTCCGCGCACATCAACGCGTGGATGGGGATGGGCTGGAAATCCTGGAGCGCCACGCGAATGATCAGACGTACTTTTTGATGACTGTCCAATTCATGGTCGACTGGCGGACGTCGAAGCTCGAACTTACGCTGGATTTCAATGCCACCGGAATTTGTGACGACCAAATAGAGAGCATCGCGGGTCAATTCTCTCGGGTCCTTGCCCAGATTGCGGGTTCGCCCCGTCAGAATTATCGGAGTCAGCCACAGGTGTCCGATGTCGAGTGGCAAAAGATGTTGGTCGAGTGGAACTCAAAAGACGCAGATCTGCCGGCAGGCAGCTGTTTCCATCGACTTTTCGAGGAGCAAGTCAAAGCCACTCCTGCCGCCATCGCCGTTGCTGATAACGGCGTGAGTCTGACCTACGAAGAATTGAACATGCAGGCCAACCAGTTGGCTCGATCTCTGGAAATGCGCGGTGTCGGACCCGAATCTCTCGTAGCATTGCTAGTTCCTCGGAGCGTTAGCTACCTGGTGGCGATGCTCGGGATTTTCAAGGCCGGGGCGGCTTTCCTTCCCCTCAGTTCGGAATGGCCAACCCGGCGAATTCAGGAAGTGTTGCGCCGAAGCGGATCGCGCTTGGTTCTCTATACCGACGAGTTTTACCCCAGCCTGGAAGCAGCCCTTCATCGTGCCGACCGTCCTGCCCTTGCGGAGACGCTCAATTTGTCACAGGTGGAACGCGAAGGCCAGTCAGCATCCAATCTGCCACACGAGTCGTCTCCGGCCAATCTCGCTTATGTTATTTACACGTCGGGCTCTACCGGGGGTCCCAAGGGCGTGATGATCGAACTGGCGGGTATGCTCAATCACCTCTTTGCAAAGATTGAGGATCTGCAACTGAGCCGCGACTGCGTCGTCGCGCAAACTGCGAACCAGTGCTTCGATATTTCTGTCTGGCAGTTTCTGGCTGCTCTATTAGTTGGCGGACGCGTCGAAATCTTCGGGGACGATGCCACAAGGGACCCGCTGGTTCTAGCTCGCTTGATCCAGACGCGAGAAGTCAATATCTTCGAGACCGTGCCAGCCTTGCTGCGTGCCATGTTGGAAACACTTGGGACGACGCTTCCGTTCACGAAGACCCTGGCTTCGTTGCGTCGCCTTGTTATTACTGGCGAGGCTCTCCCGGTCGACTTGTGCCAGCAATGGCTGCGGATCTATCCCGCGATTCCTGTCGTAAATGCTTACGGCCCCACCGAGTGTTCCGACGACGTGACGCATCACACTCTTACCGGCCCTCCGCCCGACAATCCTTCGTTTGCACTAATCGGTCATCCCGTTCGTAATACGCGAATCTATGTCCTCGATGGAGACTTGAATCCGGTTGCTCTCGGAGTTACGGGGGAGTTGTTCGTGGGGGGTGCTGGGGTGGGGCGCGGGTATCTCGACGACCCTGCGCAAACCTCGGTAGCCTTCATCCCAGATCTTTTTGCGTCAAAGATTGAAGGGAGCAGGCTATATCGGACTGGCGATTTCGCACGATTTTTACCTGACGGGTGCATTGAGTTCGTAGGACGCATGGACCGGCAGATGAAACTTCGGGGCTTCCGCCTCGAAGCTGGAGAAATAGAAAGCGCGCTGCGGCAGCACCCTGCCGTGAAGGACGCAGTCGTTAAGATGCAGAACCTTGCGACGGGCGACGTCTTGGTGGCCTACTTGGTTCTGACTTCTGGTCACCAAGCCGACCCTAAGATTCTGCACGAGTTCTTGAAACAGCGGCTGCCTGACTACGCGATTCCCAGCGCTTTTGTCTTTATGAAAACACTGCCGACCAATCACAGCGGCAAAATCGACCTCGCGCGATTGCCGGCACCGCCTTCCGTGTGCTCAGAACCCAAAGTTAGGTTTGTCGCGGCGCGTACACTTCGGGAGGCGAGACTAGCACGGCTTTGGGAACAGACTCTTGTTGTCGATAAAATTGGCATCTACGATGATTTCTTCGACTTGGGCGGTCACTCTCTGGTGGCGATCACGCTCACTTTGAAGATGTCCGAAGATCTCGGGCAAGATGTTCCGGTTCGGCTTTTGCTTTCGCATCCCTCCATCTTTGAACTCCTTAATGCAATCGACCAGCAGGCTTCCAGCCGGTCGGACTTGACTTTGGCGACGAGCGCCGAAACCCGCACCCACGTAAGATTCTCACTTGTTTCACTGGAACAACGGCCCCTTTCCGAACTAGTGACAGCTGGTGAAGTAGCCCCCATCGATGCGGCGGCACTCGGTTACGTACCCATCGCGGCATTAAGACGTGGAGGTTGGATCCGCGATGATGTATTTAACCATTGGTTCGGGGGGGCGCCGAAAGTTCGGTGTATTTTTTCTACCCCGATTGGACGAATCGGTCACCTTACTTTGCCTCGGCTAAGTACCGAACTCTACCAGGACAAGGAAGACCTTTTGGATGGCATTGTCGAAGGAATGGAACTTGCCGGCAGTCTCGGAGCCCGTTCGGTATCGTTAACCGGGCTGATTCCGTCGGCGACCGACTATGGCCGCGCTGTCATCCGCAGAATCAATGGGCGGGATGACTTGCCTCGGGTAACCACCGGGCATGCCACCACAAGCGCGGCGGTGGTTTTAGCAATCGAAAAAATATTGGCGGAAAGTGGTCGTGAGCTCGCGAGAGAGCGGGTCGGTTTTCTTGGGATAGGCTCCATTGGGCTGGCCTCGCTGCGGTTGATGCTCAAGATTTTGCCGCACCCGCGAGAGATTCTGCTCTGCGACTTGTACAGCGAGCGTGGCCGGCTGAATGAAGTCCAGCGAGAGATTGTGGAGCGGCTAGGCTTCACTGGACCGGTGTATTTACACTCTGCCCGTGCGAAAGTTCCTCCAGAATTCTACAAGTCAACGCTTATCGTAGGCGCGACGAATGTGGAACATGTGCTCGATATACAAGCTCTGGCAGGCGGATCCCTCGTGGTCGACGACTCGGCGCCCCACTGCTTTGATCAACAGATAGCCTTGCAAAGACTCGCGGCCCAAGGCGATATCCTTTTTACGGAAGGCGGCATACTAAAATCGAGCTCGCCGATCAGCGAGGTCCGTTACGCACCCCTGCCTGCCGAGAACGATGTGTTTGCGGCGATGACCAAGTATCGAGTATCGGATTATGATTTGATGGGCTGTATCTTCTCTAGTCTGTTACCAGCGATGTTTGACGATCTCGAGCCCACGCTCGGCTTAGTCGAATTGGATTCGTGTATTCGACATTACCAACGACTGAAGGAGCTTGGGATCGAGGGGCCTGCTCTCTGTTGCGGGGACTACTTACTGCCGGCGCAGGCGATTCAGCGATTTCGCTACCAGTTTGGAGACCGAGAAGCGTAGACTCCTAGCAATTAGTATTGTGCACGAATAGGTGTAACGGGCCCCGCTCACAGGAGGTCAACAGATGAACGTCGTAATCTTCTCCGATGTTAATGGAATCCTGGGATTTGGCCGATACGGCGGCGCTTACAAAGTCGCGACCGAACTTCGCCTGGCTGGATTCACGGTACAGGTCGTCGAATTCTTTGCCGATTTAAGTCTGGAACAGATCCGTGTCATCGCTGACAAGTTTGTTGGGAAAGACACGCTATTCGTCGGGTTTGCCACGACTCTGATGATCAAGAAAACGGACGAAGATGGCATTTCCCGGCTGGACGTTACCAGACAAAACCGCAATTCGGGGCACCTCCCTCACAACAACGACTTTGTGGAGGAAATGTTCGCGATCTTTAAGAGAAAAAATCCCGCGGTCAAGATCGTGATTGGCGGGGGGAAGGCGTCGGTTACCACGCTGCAAGGCGTGGATTTCTGGTTGTGGGGCTACGCCGATCGCAGCATTATTGCATTGGCACAGCACCTCGCGGGAAATGGTCAACTGACCACGAAACCTGGACGCACCGGAACTGTGGTCACCGGGCAGGACTATCCTTACCGCGACTACAGTACTTCAAAGATTGTCTGGCAAGCCAACGATTACGTCTTCCCGGGCGAGCATCTACCCGTCGAAATCGACCGGGGGTGTATCTTCCGGTGCACTTTTTGCGCCAATACCCTGTTCAAGAATTTCGGAGAGTTCGCCAAAGACCCGCGATCGCTGCGAGATGAACTCATGTACAACTACGATAACTTCGGTACTACCGGGTATATGTTCTGTGACGACACGTCAAACGACAGTCAAGAGAAAGTGGAACGGTTGCACCCGGTGTTGACCTCGCTGCCTTTCGAGTTGGAGTGGACGGGGTTCGCTAGGGTAGACGTCATCTACGGACACAAGCTCCAGCGGGAACTGCTCCGAGAATCTGGTGTGAGAGCGCTCCTTTTTGGAATCGAAACCTTTCATCCCGTAGCCGGGAAGGGAGTTAGTAAAGGTCTAGATCCCGATAAAGTAAAGGACACGCTGTATTACTTGCGGGAGACTTGGAAGGGCAAAGTCACTATGACCGGCTCGTTCATCGTGGGGCTGCCTGGTGAGCCAGAGGACTCCATCTGGAGGACGGTGGAATGGTTGAAGCAACCTGACTGTCCTCTGGACAACGCCATATTCAGCGCGATGAATATTCGGGCCATGAACGACAATCCGAATGCACCCATGTCAAAAATCCAAGCGGATCCCGAGAAATATGGCTACAAGATCGTCGGGCCAGCGCCGGGAACGGGTATTTCCACCGATGGACCGTTCTGGACGAACGAATTTATGGACAAGCGGCGGGCGGCAGAGATGGTGGCGGAGATCCACAAGTCACATTTGAAGGCGCCCCCCATTGCTGATTGGGCGATCTACTCGCGCTTGAGGAGTCTCGGCTTCAGCCACGAACAGGTCGTGAACAAGCGCTCGTCCGATTCCGAGTTTCGGGATGATGCCATCGTCCGTCGGAACACTATGAGGTCCCAGTATATCGAGCATTTGCTGCAATGACGAGAGCGCGTCTCGCCAAGGCATTCTAGAAAGCGCGAATTTTCTACTACAACACCGCGTTCGACATCTCCTGTCAGCTTACGGGCAGAAGTTTTCCCGTCAGGCGCCCGCAGTCATTTTTCCGAGGAGTTCGAGAAGGAGATTGGTTTAGTCTCGAGGCAAGAGTCCCAGTTGATTCCAAGAGAAGTCAAGGTTGGGAGGCTTCGGAGCGATCGATTCGCTCGCCTTTAAAAACAACAAAGGAGATCCGTTCAGTCGCGGTGATATCTTCCAGCGGATTGCCGTCGACGACAAGCAGGTCAGCGTCATTCCCAGGGCGAATCGAACCGATTCGGTTGTCTGCTTTCAGGAGACAAGCAGCATTGTAAGTGGCGGCTTGCAGGGCTACAGCAGGAGAAATGCCAGCCTCTACCCATAGCTGGAGCTCGTGCTGCACCGTCGGGCCATGGAACACAAGAAAGTTGCCGGCGTCACTGCCGGCGACTAGGATGACTCCGTGAAGTTGCGCGCGCTTGAGATTCTCCCCGGCGAGATGCATGTCAATTGGATATTGGCCGATTGCGTCTCGAAGTGCTTCGGTATCTTTTGAAGACAGCTGTTCCTCGGTTCGCTGCAACAGCCCTGCCGGAGTGACTTGCTGCACCAGCGATCGCTTGAGCAGGCGTGTATTCCCCGCAGCAAATGCTTTAAAAGCTTCGCCAACGCTCAGGGTCGGATCGTAGAACGTTTTCTGTTGTGCCATCTTTTCGAACGAAGCGTCTGAGATGGCGTCACGAAAGGACCCGTGCTCGACCGAGGTGGCCTTGGCGCCAAGCGCATCGGCAACATCGTGAGCATCCCCGGTGTGGACGCTAAGTGGCAGGTCGAGAACATGAGCCTCTCGCGCCAGAGCGCTGAACACCGCGGGGTCGAGCCGATTGTATAAATGAGTCCCCGCACCGGATTCGAAGATAGCCTCAATGCAGTCTACTCCCGCCCTTTTCAGTTCATCGACTTGATGACGGCCTTCGTCTATGGAAGAGGGAAGTCGAATTGACTCGCTCTCCCTATCGCCGCGAATCGGAGGTCGGAACTGCCTTAAGGAGTCGGTGTCGTAGCCATCGTCAGCGGTGAACAAAGCCCCACAAGCAAACAACTCCGCGCCCAGCTGCTCCCCATTGTTCACCACGGAACGGATCTTGAGAACACCACCGCGCGAATCGTCAACACTTCTGACCGTGGTCACGCCGCTGTAGAGGTAGGCGGCAAGCCTGCTCAGCATATTTTTCTTAGGGTCGTCGTTCGGGCTATCGTCGAAACCTCCCGGCTCCCCCAAATGAACCTGAAGATCAATCAGACCGGGAAGAATGGTCTTGCCCGCCGCTTCAATGACCAAGAGGTTGGTAGGCTTCGGGTAGATCCCTTCGTAGACTTCAGCTATCTTACCGCCCCGCACCAGCACCGCGCCCTTTTCAATCACTTTCCCATCGCCCACAAAGATGCGGGCCCCGCGAATCAGGTACGTCTGGTTACGGACAAGCTGGCGAGCCAGAATCTTCGCTTTGGCAATGTTCTGCTGGCTATGCATCTGCCAGCTGCCGAGTACCACGAAAGGCAGCATAACTGCAAACACCCACAGCTTTGACGAAGTCCTCACACGTTCTTCTTTCTCCCAACGAAAGAGCTTGTGGGCGAGAAAGAACCCGACCGCGGTCGTGATGATTAGAGCTATCACGGGCAGGACGTTGTCCATGATGCTTTCGTTGCGAAGCATCATGGCTTGCATGCCCGAAACGAGGTAGGTTGCGGGAAGGAATTGTGCCAAAGCGAGTAGCCAGGAGGGAAACATGGAGAGCGGAAAAGTGGCGCCACTCACGAACAGCATGGGTAGATAAGTTGACTGGACAAGGATTTGACTCTCCTGCATCGAGTTGGACACCGATGCCAGGATGAGGCCAATGCACCGAAATCCAATGACACTGAGAGTAATGAACAGAAACAGAGATCCCGCTCGTCCCGGCCACGGCATACCATAGACCCAGTGGGCCAGCATGAACAGCACGAGCACCAACGGCATAAAGAGTATCCAACCCGCGATGGTGGAGGCCACGAGCAGTGGACCCTGCGTAAGAGGAGTTACCTTGTAACGGCGCAGGATGTTCACGTCGCGCTCCTGCACCACCTCTATTCCACCGCCGAAAAGGCCGTTCCCGATAATTCCGACGCTGGTTACCATCGAGAGCACAACTGCCATGGCGGGGCCGCGTTCAGTGTGAAATGCCTGCAAGTAAACGAAGAAAAACATAAGCGGCAAAAGGTAGTTGAATAGAATTACAAACCTCTGGCGCAAGGCAAGCTTCAGATCGAGCACGATGAGCGCAAGGCAACTCTTCATTCGCGAAGGCTCTTTCCCGTGAGCTCGATGAATACATCTTCCAGCGTAGGTTGTTTTAGGTGCACATCGGTGAGTTCAAGACCGCACTTGTCAACCCATTTCACCAGCTCAACCAATGTGATCGCGGGACGGCGGGAGCCAACGGTCAAGGTGCAGCCGGTTGGATCCAGGGTGCTTTGGGTGGCTTCTGCCCAGGCGGGCCAATCCCTGGGGAATGGGCTGGAACAAGTGACCATCGTGCTGGAAGCCGCGCGACTCTGCTGTTGCAGGCGGCGGGGTGTGTCGAGGGCGATGATACGGCCCTCATCGACAATGGCGACCCGATCACATAAACGTTCGGCTTCTTCGATGTAATGCGTGGTCAGCACAATGGTACGGCGTTCTTCCTTGAGCCCTTCGAGCAAAGCGTGTATTTCGAGGCGAATCTGAGGATCAAGACCGGTGGTGGGCTCGTCGAGGAAGATGAGCTGGGGGTCGTTAACTAGCGCCAAGGCAAGAACCAGGCGTTGCTTCTGGCCACCCGAGAGAGCGCCATAGAACGCGTCGCGCTTTTCCTGGAGTTGTAAGCGCTGCAGCAGCTGTTCTCCGTTCACGCCGCGAGAATAGAGGGACGAGAAGAAATGAACGGCTTCGCGCACGCGGATCTTTTCAGGCAGATTCGTTGCTTGCAGACAGACCCCGATTCGGTCTTTGAGTTGTCGCCGCTGGGTGTCGGGGTCAAAACCAAGAACCGCAACAACCCCGGCCGAGCGCGAGCGCAGCCCTTCCAGGACTTCTATGGTTGTAGTCTTGCCCGCCCCGTTCGGCCCCAGCAGGCCGAAGGCTTCACCGGGATGGACTTCGAACCCAATCCCCTTGACCGCCTCAAGACTGCCGTAGGATTTCCTCAGGCCCTGGACAGATATGACTGGTGCAATCAACGCCATTTCCGGCTCTAAGCTTCTCTTCTTGGAATCTGAATTCTAGTCCTAAATCATGCTCTCAATACGGGAGTGGCAATTCCTCTGACTTCACCTTGAGGAATCGCCGACCTGCGAGTCCTTATATTCAACACCGATATTCAATACTGGAAGCACTACAAGTCTCCGGCAGGATCACGCGTCAATCTAAAAATTCGGTGGGCTCGATCTCACCGTCTCCATCACTTTCTTGAACGTCTTCACAAATACTTCGTTCTGCTCAGGTGTGCCGACTGAGACACGAATCGCCGTCGGTGCCCCCCAGAGCGCTAGCGGGCGAACCAGTACGCTTTCGGCCTGCAAACGACGGGCGACATCGGCGGCGTCAACGCCGAGTTCGCAATAAAGGAAATTCGCCCAGGTTGGAACGACTCGGCATCCGAATGTGGAGACCTGCTCGGCAACTTGATGTGCCTGCTCCGCGTTATTCTCCAATGTCTGCCGTGTATGAGCCTCGTCGTCGAGGGCCGCCAGTGCGGCCGCCTGCGCAACGACGGAAACTGAGAACCTCGTGCGCAGACAGGCAAAGCGAGACATCACATCTGCGGGGCCGATTCCATATCCGACTCTTACTCCCGCCAGGCCATGAGCTTTCGAGAAAGTGCGCAGCACCACCAGATTGCGCCCCTGACGCACATATTCAAGGGAATGCGAATAGTCCACACCTCGCATGCCAGCAAAATGTTGCGCGAACTCGTAATAAGCTTCATCCAAGACAACGATTGCGTGTGCGGGAACCTTCCCGAGAAAACGATCCACTTCGCATGCCGTCACCAACGTGCCTGTCGGATTGTTCGGATTCGCGAGAAAAACGATCCGAGTTTTCTGATTGATGGCTGCGGCGACGGCATCTAGATCGAAGCGGTCATTGGACATGGCCACCTCGATCAATTCGCCGCCCCCGGCCTTGGCTGCCAGGGAATAACCAAGAAATGAGCGTTCGCTGGTGACTGCGTTGAGTCCTGGAGATAACAGAGCGTGTGTAGTGATGTTCAGCAGTGCGGTCGACCCGCCAGTGACTAGAATTTGCTCTCGCTGCACTTGGTGGCGTTGGGTCAATTCCTGCTGTAACTCGCTGGCTTCATTTTCCGGGTAGAAGTTACATTCGATAAGGGCCGCTCGCATTGCTTTGATTGCTTTCGGCGAGGGCCCAAAAGGGTTCTCGTTAGAAGCCATTTTGATGTAGCTCGCATGACTCGCCCTTTGCGCCTGATGCATGAATCCACCCGGTAGGTGGTCTTGTTGGTATGCGTGCTCGGGCATAAATTGGCTGAAGTCTCTCTTCTCGGCTCTCTAATCAGACATTCGTCGTAGAAGCAAGACGCGTCTTTCCCCAATGAATTCGGCCGCGATGAGACAGATTTGTTCCAGGCAGATCGGCAAAGAACTCCGTAGTCGGTAAATAGTCTACGCCTTTCGATCTCCCATCCGGTAGAGGAATCGCTCACTGACAACTGTCGGAGCTTGCGCTAAAATCCCACTGCACATCGGACTGTAGTGAACGACTGCTCAGGGCGGTCTAGGCCAAACATCCCACCTTATTCTCTGTAGCGCCAACCAGTGGTCCGACTTCCAATGTTTGCGTAGGCGAATACCTGGCGATCACAAACAGATCATTCGGCGAACGCCGGTTGACTTGCCAGACTGTTTCGGCACTTCCCATAACATGTGCAAACCCTACTCGCCCATGGTTCGCCTGGACAGGTTTTGCGGACGAGCCTAACCTAACTTCCTTTTCCGGTTCTACAGGAGTGCTCTTCAGAAGGCGCACCTTTGGTAGATGGAGGCGCGTATATTTGTTCGTACGAGTACGCCTCTTTCCCAGCTCGGGCTCCGGACTGGCAACATTTGCTCACGTTGTGGATGTCAGCTCATTTCGACGGAAAGTATTCATGTTTTGTGCGGAGAATCGTGATGTCAAAACAGTGGGCGACGCAACCCTCATTGATATGGCTAGTGAGCTTCAGGTTTTGGACGTTCCTGCGGCTGGGCTGTACTACGAAATTACATCGCGGCGATCTGTAAATGAAGCCCAACAGTGAAGGGTGCCAACGCGGATTGTCACCCGCGACGCAGAGGCCTACGTATGCTCCTTCGAATGTACTTTCTGCCCTGCCTGCGCCGCGAAGGGACAAGGCTCGTGCCCGCATTGCTGGGGCGAACTGGTCCATCGACCGCGGGGGATAACGCTCGCTGAAAGCGCAGACAACGACCCTGACAGTCCCCACATGAGTGCTTGGCTAATGTGGAGCCACTCCACAAGATCGAAAATGTTTCTGAGCTGAAGGGTTTGGTAGCGCTGACAGACAAGGACAGGATCGAGGCACCAATGTCGAAAAAAACGATTCAGCATAAAATAGTGGAATTCCCGGCAAATACCACATCGGGAGGAGCGATGGCATTCGCACAAAACAGTGGCAGCGGACAATCACCCGTAGCGCTTCGGCTCCGTGACCGCCTGATGCTTGGATTGATTGGGATAGGAGTGATATTTGCTGCACTCGGTCTTGGCGAAGCCGTGTATCGATTCGCGTTCCTCGATTTCGATGGAGCCACCGATCGTCTTCCAATCGAGATGTTGTTCGGGTTGGCTTTCGCCTGGATGACGACGAAACTGGCCAGAAGGATTTACCAGTACCGCGTGGAGACCTCCGCAAGAATGAATTTGCTTCGGGATCGCAACTACAAGATTCGTCGTGCGGTAGAGGCAATCGCACCCGTGCCGTATCCCACCAATCAGCAAGCGATTCGGGTGATTCGTGAAGAAGTGGATCGAATTGAGTGGGCGTTGATCGAGATCATACGTAAGTAGGCGCATGCAGTGTCGACGGCTCTCGGGCAGGCCCGATTTTTGTGAAGGTGCGTTATCCTCGTGGCTGCGGCTCGGATTCCTGGCCGGTAGCCTCTACGCCGCTGCCCGTAGGCCGGTGCAAATGCTAGTCCGGCGTAGCGAACCATGAACAACCGGGACCTCCAGGCAACTTGGAAGTATCACGACGGCACGAAGCACTCCTCCTGGAGTATTCGCCACAATCCTCACTTCCTGGACTGGGCGAATCGGCCTCAGCCTTTCAAGATCTATCCGAAGATAGAGCCGTTTCCGTTACCGCGGGACCTGCGACAAACAGGGGTGGCCGCGCTTTCCGCGATCTCAGAGACTGTGCATCCGTCGCGAAATACCATCCCCGACCTTCAGGATCTAGCGCGCATCCTCTATTTCTCAGCGGGGATAACCAAAGAGCGTGTACATCCAGAGGGAGCATTTTACTTTCGCGCTGCAGCCTGCACTGGAGCTCTCTACGAGATCGAACTGTACGTCGTGACAGGCAATCTCCCCGGCCTCGATAGTGGCGTCTACCACTTCAATCCCACGGACGTATCCCTTCGGCTTCTGAGAAAGGATGATTTTCGTGGAAACCTCGGTCAGGCTACGGCGATGGAGCCCGCCGTGGCTCATGCGCCCGCGACCATCATCTGCACGGGAACGTACTGGCGCAACGCGTGGAAGTACCAGGCGCGCACCTATCGTCATTTTGGGTGGGACAACGGAACCCTGCTGGCAAATATGCTTGCTGTTTCTGCGGCTTCGGGACTGCCGACCAAGATCGTGCTCGGGTTTGTGGACGCCGAGGTGAATCGCCTGCTTGATCTTGATCCGCGGCGTGAGGTTTCGTTATGCCTCGTACCGGTTGGGCGCACATCGGACAGTCCGCTACCGGCCCCGAGAGCCGCGCCAGCGCTCAGCCTGGAGACGATCCCACTTTCGCAGCACGAGGTCGAATACCCCGCGATGCTGGAGATGCACGACGCCACCTCGCTTGAGTCCGAAGAAGAAGTGCTTCAGTGGCGCGGGAACCAACCGATCCCTTCATCTTCGACTGTGACAGGAGAGGCAGTGCGCCTCCAGCCACTGCCGGAAAACGAACAACCGAAGGACACGATCGAGCAGGTGATCCTGCGCCGTGGTTCTACCCGAAGGTTCGACAAGACGGCATCCGTCACAATGGCACAACTTTCCGCCATTCTTGATCGCGCAACACGAGGTTTGCCCACTGATTTCCTTGAGCCTCCCGGCGGGCAGCTTAATGATCTTTACCTGATCGTGCATTCGGTGCAGGGTCTCAAGCCGGGTGCTTATTTCTTCCGACGTGCCCAAAACACACTGGAGCTTTTGAGGGCGGGGGAGTTCCGCGCTCATGCGTACCATCTTGGACTAGAGCAGGACCTGCCTGCGTATGCCTGCGTGGACATCTTCTTTCTCGCGAACTTAGAACGAATCCTGGGGCAATATGGGAACCGCGGCTACCGGGCCGTCCAGCTGGAGGCAGGCGCCATCGGTGGCAGGATGTATCTGGCGGCGTATGCCCAGCACCTCGGTGCGACCGGCTTGACCTTCTTCGACGATGACGTGATTGAGTTCTTTTCGCCCCACGCGAAAGGCCAGAGTGCCATCTTTTTGCTCGCGATTGGAAAGCCGCTGAAACGCAAGCCATAGATAGAAGGACCCATACAGACGGCTCGTCGCTACACGGAAGCAATCCGGCTGCCGGGGGAGATTTGTCCCGATAAGTCAGCTTACGGTAAGTTGAGCGTTAGGTCATCCATCCCCGTGTAGTTCAGTTCTGACCCACCTATTCCTGTTGGGAATAGCTCTCGTCCGAGAATTCATTGGACAATTCGAGCGTCTGGAATCAAGTTGGTTAACATGCAGCGGCGGTTGAAGGTGAGGCTCGTCGCCGATGTAGCGGACAACACCTGTCAGGAGACTTTTCATAATGCGACCCGAAATACAGGAGAGGAAATCCGTCCAGCCAGCCGAACTGCATTCCATTGCCTTGGAAAGGCACTATTCCGTGCCTGAAATCGCGGAGCTTTGGGCCATGAGCGAAAAGTCAGTTCGACGACTCTTCGCGGGCGAGAGTGGCGTTCTCGAATGGGGAACCCATGAGAGTGCAAGAAAACGAGGCTACCTAAACCTACGCATTCCTGAGAGCGTTTTGATTCGAGTACACCAACGTCGGCAGCGGGCGAGTTGAGTTGCGCGCTCGCTTCGGTTTTGTAGGCTTCGGTTCTTCGAGCAGTTGCCAGGCGTTACGGACACTCGATGCGAGCTGATCTTGTCGAGCTTTCACCCAGGGGGCGTAGTGCTTCTCGGTGATCTTCACACTCTTATGTCCCAACAATATGGAGACCTGGTCGATCGGGACGCCAGCCAGCAGCATTTCCACCGCAAAAGTGTCGCGAAACATGTGAGGGAAGCAGCGTTTTGTCGATCCATCCGGCTTCTCAAGGCCAGCGAGTGTAAAAAGGCGGCGGAAGCTACGCTGCCAGTCGGCGACTGCTGATTTTGGAAGTCCATTCCCAGTCCAGAAAAAGTAACGTGGGTTTGGCTTGGGGCCATCTGGAATGTTGCGGAGAGCCTCAGCCACTTGCGGAGGCAAGGGAACGTAAACTGGCGTGCCGGTCTTCGCCTGGTAGAGCATCAGGTTGTCACCGATAAGGCGCGTCCTCTCTAGAGTGATCGCATCCCGAATGCGCAAACCACTCCATCGCATCAGGAGCGTGAGCGTCCGAAGACGAGTGCTGTTTGCGGACCCTGTCTCCCCGCGGTTTTCCCGGTACGCATACGTTGCGTCGATGATCTTGTCGAATTCCTTACGAGTGAAGTAATCCGTGGGCGTCTGATTCACGGTGATGCGGCCCAAGCCATTGGTCGGGTTCTGAGTAATCCATCCAGCGCGAATGCAGAACCAGAAGAAGCCGGTAAGGCGTTCTTGCTTCTTCTTCTTGGCGAGCGCCCCGTCCTTCCATGTTGCGCGGTACGCCTGGACCGCGCGCAGGTCCCATTCACGAAGGAGCTTGTAGCCTTCCGCTTTGCACCACGCTAAGAGCTGTTTGCGGAAGATGATGTCGAGCTTGTAGAGAGTCGCCTCGCTCAGTTCGCGGGCCTTGGCGTCCGCAAGATATTCGTTGACCGCCCTTTCAATAGTGACGGGCTCATCCTTTTTCGCCGACGCTGAAGTCGGATCTTCCGCCGCCTCCATCTTGCGCACTTTGGCGACGGCCCGCTCCCAACTACGTGTTTTCAGGCTTTGGCGGACGTATTTGTCGCCGGCCATTCCCTCGACCCAAGTCGGGCAGGTGCAGCGTTTGTAATAGCGGTCTGTACTCTTGCAGAGGGCGGGATTGTGACGACGGTAGACGGTAAGCATGCCTACATCATCGTACAATTATCGTACAATTTGCAACTGCATTTTTTGTATTATATTGAAACTAAACACTTAAAGTATGGTGGAGGCGGCGGGAGTCGAACCCGCGTCCGAAAATGTTACTGGTCAAGAGACTACATGCTTATTCGCGTTCATGCCCCAGGCGTTGGCCGCCATTGCTGGCGGTTCCCCCGGGACGTTCGCGGCCCACGCTCAGAACGGACAAGAAACGCTAGCCGCTAGCCTGAGATCTTAACCTCCCCGCCCAGACGTAGCGGGGAAGAGCAGCCCTCTGTGTGACGCTCGCTCACCGCCCAAGGGCGAAGCGGTGGAGAGCGGCTGCCTAATTAATTAGGCTGCGTATGCCATTTGTTGATTGGCAATTATCATTTTGCACGCGATTACGGGTGTGTGCACCCCGGCATGCCTCTTGGCCGCAAGCATCTCCGTCGAAGCCGTGACGCCCCCACTGGTGGGATTGGCCATAAGTCTAAGAGCTGGATCCAACTGGACGGTGGGTTGATCTGGATTGAGGTGAAAAAAATTTATCACAAAATCTCTAGAATCAATCACTTACATTCTTTAGCACTCCCAAAATATTGAAAAGGAATGACTTACCCGTAAAATATTCCAAGGAAAGGACTTAGGTTAGTCCTCTTGTGTTAAAGTGCTTTAGAATCAGCGTACGTCTCGCAAAATGTTGCATTTGCTGGACTTAGCTCTCTTTACTTGAATGTCAAAGAACAGAGTAATAACTCTGAATATTAGATGCCGCGCAATGATCGAAGTCAAGGAAATTTGCCTGAGGGTTGTGTCTTAAATGCGTGGCATAGCTCTAATGACGATAGGGAGGCCATTGGAACCGGTGGCCTCCGGAAGGGCAAAACATCTCCGACGTGGTCCAACTCATTTGTACGTCTTCGAGTTCTGCGGCAGTGGTACTGGACCTCAGCATTATGTGTACTACTATTTGAGCTGAACAATTTAGGTCATCGCATTCGATGGGCACTCGAAATACGGACATGGGAGCTTGGGGATTATCGGGGCCAATGCCCATTGGGAGTGGGAAAGACTTTAGATAGCCAGTGTCGAATCTGTAGACCCGTTTACATTTTGTACATGCAACAACTATCGAACCTTCAACCGACCCATACGGTTGTGGATTCGTATCTGGTATCACAGGCTTGGTGGGCTGGATGGCGGTCAGCTCGCCGCATGGGCAGAACGCAAAATCAACAAGGAAAGTGTTCATCATATTCTCCGTTGCGCGGTTCGTATTTGCGTCCAAAGTCATTTGTAGCCGAACTTCTGCCGCAACTCGCGCTTAAAGTCCCCAGCAGTTTTAGGCTTGAGTCGATAAGCCTTTTCGCCACTCAGATTAGTGCATAGTTCGACCTCGCCAGAGTCCACCATCCGGCGAAGCGTGGTATAAATGGACGCCGCAGGATTCGAGTAGTTTGTAAGGTCCATGAGCTTGGCCTGCTGTATCGCGATTTTTATTACCCCCGGAGTAAGCCCATCGGTGTGAGCGCGGAGAAGAGTACGAATTGCGCTCACAAATCCCGGCTTTCCGCTGAGTTCATCCAATGCGGTCAGGTATTCAGCCTTGACATCCTCGTTCTCGCAGGTCTGCGCGAGGGCTTTGATCGCAGTAGTGTATTGCTCAATGCGCGATTGAAGCTCGTTACGCTGCTGGACCGACTCTTTCAGTTTTGCCAAAAAGCCGTCCATTGTTTCAATGATTGGAGATTTGCTCATGCCTAACCTCGAAGATAGTTTATACGGTCTAACTATTATGTCAATAGACAAAGTTGAGAAATCTGTGGAAAACGTGCGGGGTTGGGAAGAGGCGCGTGACTACGCAGTGGAGCGCATCAAGGACCTGAGATTTTCTGTTCGGTTGTTTGAGAAGATGATTAGCGATGGCGTTCCGGAATCCAATTCATCGCTGGACTGGATTCAAACATTCTTTGACGTCAACCCACGAACATATTTCTTCAAATGCGGCTTCGCCGCCCGGACTCTAGAAATCCGCCAACTCGGGAACGCTGAAAAATGGGATGCGGGTGGGTGCGGCATCGCCCAGCCCGTGCAATCCCCCGAGATACACCGTGTGCTGGCCGTAGCGCTTATTGATCTTGTCCATAATATTGCTCACGGTCTCGCGTTTTTCATCGTCGAAGAATCCTAAAGTGTGAAACTCATCCGGAATCAGATCAAAGAGCCATACTCCGACATGCACCGGAGTATTCGCGGGACAATCCTTCCAGAGCTCGCGAAAGTGGTCTTGCAGCGTCATCGTATCGCGGCAGGCGTGGATGTTTCTGTGCGCGTTCCAGCCGGATGGTCCCGCTTCATTTTTAACTTCGTGACCCCAGTGCGTAAAGGCGACCGTAACCCCGATCCCTCGTGCCCACATGTCTAGCCGGCGTAATTTTATGGCCGCATTGCTGAGAAGCTTCAGCGCCACTCGGTAGGCATTTTCTTTTGTCCGGTACTTCGGCGCCAGCACATGCTGTTTGCCGATGCTCTTACGGATAGGTTTTGGTTTTTCCTTCCAATCCTCGCCGTGCAGCCAATACCACATGGTTTCTCCCTGCACGCTGCCCCAAATATCCCGCATTTGTTGCGAAGATAATTTGCAAAGCTGTTCCACTGTCGTGATACCCCGATTATGCAGACGGTGCTCCATGGCATGACTGATCCCCACCACGTCCCGCAATTTCATGCAGTGCAGCGCATGCGGCAGGTCTTCTTTGAGTAATATGGTCAACCCATCCGGTTTGCAGAGGTCGGCCGCGGTCTTGGCGAGATAACAATTAGGTGCAAGGCCAATCGAGCAACGCAAAGCTACGCCAAGATTGCGCAGGGCCTGCTTGATTCGATAGCCAAGCATGGTGGCGTTTGGCAGAAATCGTTCGCGGCCCATCAACTGGCAAGCCATTTCGTCCACCGAGAAAGCTTTGTAAACCGGCAGATGCTCCTCCATCGCCTGGATAATTTTTTGTTGATACTCCACATACAGCTTCGGCCGAGCCACTACAAAATTTATATGCGGACACAGAGTCTTGGCATCCTTTACCGAAGTGCCTGTCTTCACGCCATAAGCTTTGGCCTCATAACTCGCCGCCAGACAACACGTGGAGTCGGTGTCCACGGCCACAACGCCTACGGGCCGGCCGCGCAGCTCCGGTTGGTCCTGCTGTTCAATCGAGGCGAAATAGGAGTTGAGGTCGAGGAACAGCCAACCCACGGTGGGGTATTGGCCCTCGGGAAATGCTGGTAAGGAGCCGGGCATGACTAGGCGGATAGCCTAGCATAAAAGCGAATAAAAAGCGAAATTTGGAAACGCCTACGCTGCTGGGATAAGTTTTCTTTCAAGCCGGATTTTCACTTCCAGCCACTCCGTATCCAGAATGCTGAAGTAGACGCTGTCGCGCACACGGCCGGTCCAGGTGATCACGTGCCGGCGTAGTGTTCCTTCTTCCTTCGCACCAATGCGCAGGATGGCGTTTCGCGATTTCTGATTCAGAGCGTCCGTCTTCAGTTCGACGCGAAAACATTTCCAGACTTCGAACGCGTGACGCAGCATGAGATATTTGGCTTCGGTGTTGACGGCGGTGCGCTGCCACGCGGGTGCGATCCAGGTGGAGCCGATCTCCACCCGGCGGTTCGCGCGGTCGATATTCATGAAGCGAGTGCTGCCGATGACGTGCCCAGAACCCCGCTCGACGGTCGCGAACACAACCGACTCGCCGCGTTTCTGCTCGTCAAAAGCGTTCTTCACAAGATGATGAAAGTCCTCAAGAGTTTTCATGCGGTAGGGAATCCACTGGAAGACATCGTCGAGAGCCTCCTTGGCAAGCTCCCAGAAAATCTCGGCGTGCTCACGGCGTAACGGTTCGAGGCGAACGACTGACCCTTCGAGCGTAAGCGGAGTAACGACATCGAGCGGAGTAGTTATCAAGCTCATCGAGCTTCCTTCTTCCCTGACAGGCCATTATCTTGCATCTTGCGTCTGTTTGCGGCATCTCAACTACGACGCCATCTGTAGAATGTGAGGGCGAGGGCGTTGACCTGCAATGATCTCATCCGTCCAATGCTGTACAAAGAAGCGATGTCAGGAGAGCCCGCGGTGAAAGCGCAGTGTCTGCCTTTTTCGCAAATCCCGCATACCACCCGGCTCTTTACGGATTTTCTTGCCTATTCCCCCAGCGTACAGCCCTTCTACCCGCATTCTCCGCATTTCAGTGAGTGGTCGAAGTCGGAAGCTTCCTCACTGCGGTACGACATATCCCGCCGGGAGCGGGTCAGTGCGATTCTCGAGCGCCAGAACAACTCCTGGGAGGCGTCGCCGCAAACCTTCGCAAACCTCAAGCGTCTGCGACAAGGCGCGGCGGCCATCGTCACTGGGCAGCAAGTCGGCCTGTTCGGCGGACCCATGTTTGCCATCTATAAGGCCCTTACCGCCGTCAAACTGGCGGAGGAGGCTACTGCGGCGGGCATCGACTCGGTCCCTGTCTTCTGGCTGGCCACATCGGATCACGATCTTGCCGAGGTAAATCACGTTTCACTGCCCGGCCCCGACGGTATTGTGCGCACGCTCGCGACTTCCAGCCACAGAGTTGCGGGAGCGCCGGTAAGCGAGGTTCGATTGGGGGAAGAGATCTTGCCGGTGGTCGAAGAGGCGGCGGCGCTGCTGGGGGAGTCCGAGGCGGCGCAGTTCCTGCGCGAGTGTTATTGCCCCGGAGAAACGCTGGGCTCGGCTTTCGCTCGATTGTATACGCGGCTGTTCGGCCAATGGGGAGTGATCCTGCTAGACGCTGCGGATGCAGAGCTGCATCGAGTCGCCGCACCGATCTATCGATCTGCCATCGAACGGTCGGAAGAGTTGGATGTTGCTTTGCTCGCCCGAGGTCAGGCGCTTGAGCAGGCTGGCTATTACCAGCAGGTGAAAGTGACGCCGTCTTCGGTGCTGCTTTTCGCGATACACCAGGGCGCGCGCACGCCAATCCACCGTCGAGTCAACGGATCGAAGACTAGCGGATCGAACAGCGCTCCGGAATTTGTGATCGGCAGCGAGGCGGCAGCAAAGAAGCTCTCGACTGCCGAATTGCTGGATCGAATTGTTTCGGCGCCGGAAAACTTCAGTCCCAACGTACTCTTGCGTCCGGTAGTGCAGGACTTCCTTCTGCCGGCGCTTGCTACCACAGGTGGCCCCGCTGAAGTCGCATATTTCGCCCAGTCCGGAGCCGTATACGAAACTTTGGTCGGTCGGGTCACACAGATTGTGCCGCGTTTTTCGGCGACATTGGTCGAGCCTAAGATCCAGCGGCTGCTTGATCGTCACGGGATCACTGTTCTTGACGTGTTCAGCAGCCCTGACATGCTACGCCAAAAACTGGCGGCGCGAAATTTGCCACAGGAACTTCAAGCAGCTTTCGAGGCTGCGAACAAGTCCCTAGAGACCAATTTGGTTGCTATTCGCGAAAAATTGGCCTTGCTGGATCGCACGCTAGTCGACGCCGCCCAGACGGCGGGTTCGAAGATGCATCACCAACTCGAGCGACTTTACACGCAGGCCGCACGGGCGGACGCGCAAAAGGGCGAACTGGTTGGCCGACACGCCGAGATGCTGAGCCAGACGCTGTATCCGGGCAGGGAGTTGCAAGAAAGGGGCATCGGCGGCCTTTATTTCGTTGCCCGTTATGGATCCGAACTCTTACGCAGCCTTCACGAAAGCATCCACACCGATTGTCACGACCATCAGATTTTGGAGTTGTAGGTACAGGCGTGAGGAGTTCCATCTCAAGAGCTAGTTGTTGAGCCGATCGGAGGGGACATCAATAACCACGCCGTAGTAGTGAAACGATCTGTTGGATTGTGTGTAAGTTCGTCCAGTTTCTTTGCCATCGCAGCCAGTACGGGATGCCCGCTTTGCTCCAGTTCATCCTTGAGACGCATCGTGTGAACTTGGAAGCCGCAAGCGACAGCGATGCCCTGTCTAGATGGAAGCGGCCGATGCAGGAGCTCTATCCGTATCGACTCGCCTGGCTCGATGTATTCAGTAGTCTTCATAACTTGGCGAGGTTTTGGGAATCCATTCCTCGGCTGGGGGCCGTCCTTTTCCATGCGATCCTCGCTGAAAGGAACCCACTCAGAGAACGTGGGAAGAGTCTCCATCTGAGAAGTCTCATACGAAAGGATTTGCAGCCACGATCCTTGGCTGCGATTGAGTTTGATGTGCACCTTCGATCTGTTCTCCGCCGCGAGTCTGATGTGGATAGTGCCCGGCATTTCCTTTGACTCTGCCATCTCAATCTTCAGATAGAGAACGGGAAAGAGTTCGTGATTGAACCAGACGAACACGACCACTACCGCCAACAGGCCTAGCATGGTGAGGAGTGACGTGATCATCTGAATCGAGTGGAGCGCGGCGTCGATGTACTGAAGGGTGGTCGGCATGTATTCCTTTGGGTTTGACAGAAATCATTCTAAAATGGGTCTCCCGCTCGAACAAGATCTTCCGCAAGCGCTTCGAAGTTCGTAAGTGTTGCACTTTGATGCCTCGTTCTACTTGCTTTCGCTGGTCGCAAGGTAGGTTCCCAGCCCGATCATGATGGCCCCAGTGACCGTTCTCTGCCTGCGGCGGAACACCGGCGAGGATCGAATCTTTTTCCCCAAAGGTCCCGCGAGCAGGATCACGATCAAATCCGCAGAAGTATTCAGAACTACCGACATAGCTCCCAGCAGGACGAACTGAAGGAATACATGTCCCACACCGCGGTTCACGAACTGCGGAATGAAGGAAAGAAAAAACAATGCTGTCTTGGGATTGAGAACCTCCGTCGCCACGCCCTGCCAGAGCGGATTTCGAGCAGCCGCGTCGGTTGTCGCAGGAAAATCGTCAGGAGACAATGTCTCTTGCTTCCGCGCGGCGAGAATCATCTTCACGCCGAGGAAGCACAAGTAAGCCGCTCCCGTATACTTCACAGTGGCGAATGCCATCGCGGACCGGGCCAAGATGATCGAAACTCCTAAAGCCGCGGCAAAAACGTGTACCATCCCTCCCAGAAAGGTGCCCAGTGCGGAGAGGACGCCTTCGCGCTTTCCTCCGGCCAGACTTCTTGCCAGCACGTAGAGCATTCCCGGCCCAGGCACCACGGCAAGCAAGACCGCTGCCGTCAGAAATAAAAACAATCGTGTGGAGTAGAACATGATGAAGAAGATTTTACGACAAGACACTATTGCGGGAGCCGGATTGCTGAAGCCGGGCTTCGAGTTGTTCCAGCGACTCGACGCGCGGCAGGTCGCGATCGCGGTAGGCGCCAGCCAGATCGAACAAAACTGCCTGCATCCCCACATTGCGCGCACCTAGATAGTCCACGGAGTACACATCGCCTACGTACACGCATTCGTCGGCGCGTGTCTTCATCTGGTTGAGCGCCGCCTCAAAAATTTCCGCGCGCGGCTTTTCGACTCCTACGATTCCCGAATCCGTGATGCTCTCAAAGCAGTCGGCAATACCGCATCGGGAAAGCACGCACTCGATTCCCCCGTCGGCATTGGAGATCACGGCGATCCGGAACTTCCGGCTGATTCGTTCGAGGACATCGCGAGTGCCGGGTAGAATCTGATCCCAGTTGGCGGAGTTCTGAGTGTTCTCTACGAGTTCTTTACGGACAGTAGTGTCTTCCCCGAGTCCCTCCAGCAAGTGAGTGTGGAATATCCACCAGAAGCCGTGATCGACTCTGCCGCCCTGCATCCTCTGGTCGAACTCCTGTTTCGTTCTGCGCTCCAGTTCCTGCCATTGCTGGAGCGAGGGATGACGATCGCTCGGGATCGGGGCCAGCATCTTGGGACGGTTGGGGAAGAGAAGCGTGTTGCCGACATCAAAGAAAATGACGCGCCGGTCTGCCATACGTCCATCTTACCGAAAACACCCGTGGAAATAGCCGAAGGATGCCTTGCAGTATTCCGTGACTGGCGCGGAGAAAAATTGTAATATCCAATCAACTTGGGGGTAGTAAGGCTTCTAGCGCGTCCTATGCCTCTTTCTGCAACAACCTGGGTGATCTCCCGCTTTGCTCTCACCGCGCGCGTGGCACTCTCGCTGTACAACCTACTGCGGGCTCAGTCCGTGCTGGTTGTCGGTCTCGTCCTGTTGCAGGGGCATGCCAGCCGCCGCAACGACGTCTACAACATTCTCTGGGCCGTCGTGTTCGGATTCGCCACGCTGAACATCCTCAGCCTGGCCGCCCGGCGTTTCGAGCCCAACCGCCGCGGTCTCACCTTCGGAGAGTTGATGGCGGTGCTGGTGGTCCTGCTTTCAGTCTTCCTGCTGGGCTGGGAGCTTCTGAGCCTGGTCCACATCTTCCCGATTAAACTGCACCGCTGAGTCGGCTCGCTTTGAGGACGGCCCATTGAGCCTGTTTTTGCGGTATCATTCGCAAAATGGCGAAGAGTCCCCCCACAATCGAGGTTACCTGTCCCTGCTGCAGCGCGCTGCTGAAGGTTGACACGGCAACAGCTGAAGTGATCGCCCACACCGCCGCGGTGAAGCCCCGGATGTTCAACGACATGGAGGAAGCCGCCCGCGCCATGAAGGAACAGGACAGCCGCCGGGAATCGATCTTCCGGCAATCGGTCGAAGCGCAAAAACATGCCTCCGAATTGCTGGACAAGAAATTCCAAGAGGCGGTCAAGAAGGCCAAGGAATCTCCTGACACGGGCAGGCCGATCCGCGATTTCGATCTGGATTAGGAGCAGTGGCCAGTGATCAGTGATCAGTGGCCGGAGAAATCCACCGATCACTGGACACTTGCCACTGAACCTATGGAGATTCGTCCTCTGCTTCTCGGTCATCGCGGCGCGCGTGCCGAAAAGTCTGTTCCCGAGAACACGCTGGCATCATTCGACCTTGCACTCGCCCAGGGCTGTCACGGTTTTGAATTTGACGTGCGGCTTTCGGCGGACGGGCAGGCAGTTATCTGCCACGATGCCGTCATCCGCGGTCTTAAGATTGCCGAATCCTCGGCCCAAGAGTTAGCGCTGCCTTTGTTGCGCGGAGTGCTGAATCGCTACCAGAGCTCCGCTTTCCTCGATATCGAACTGAAAGTCCCCGGCCTGGAGCAGATCACAGTGGATATGTTGCGGAAGCTCTCCCCGGCGCGCGGCGTGGTGGTTTCGTCCTTTCTCCCTGAAGTGTTGCGTGCCATCCATGACTTGGACGCGACCGTTCCGCTCGGTCTGATCTGCGAGACGCGGGCGCAGTTCAGCCGCTGGCCTCAGTTGCCGGTCGAATATGTGATTTCGCAATACAAGCTTGTGCGGCAGGAGTTAATTGCCAAGATCAAACCGGCGGGCAAGAAGATATTGGTGTGGACAGTGAACCTGCCGGCTGACATGAAGCGCTTTTCGAAATGGGGGGTGGACGGCATTATCTCCGACCATCCCAAGCGATTGGTCCGGACATTGGCATCTCCGCCGCGGAAACAAATCGGCGAAACGTGAGCGAGCCGCGGACAGCTTAGGTTTATCCACGCCGCCTAATGAGCGGATGCGGACAGGCTCGCTCGGCCGTCAATCGCCTCTTTGGCTTCTTTAATCCCCGCCTGAATGTTCTGTTCCCAGTCCAGATGAGGAATCTTCGACGCGGCAGCAGACTGGTAGAACGCCAGCGCGTCCTGAGGGCGGTTCAACCGCTTCAGGCAGACCTTTGCCGCCCCAAGCTGTGCCATCAACCCCTGCCGCTCATTGGGATGGGTCTCCGCCAGCCGCTGATACTCACACAGCGCCCGCTCGTAGATTTGCAAGTCGTCCGCAGCTTTGCACAATTCGAGCCATGTGTCAGCCGGCACAGACTCGCCTCCGCAATTCAGAAACTCTTCATAGTCCTTCCAGGCGGCTTCCGGATTGCGCGCCTTCAGGTGCAGGGCGCAGGTTTTCAGCGTGGCCTGCTGAAAAGCCATCGTCTCCTGCCTGCGCCAGTGGACTTGCTTCACCAGGTTCCACCCGTCGAGCGAATCCGGTTTCAGCGCCAGATGCTCGTTAAGCATGGCGGCAGCTTCGTCGAGCTGGCCGTGATCCATCAGGCCGCTCGCTTGACCGATTTCCGCGTCCGGCGTCCAACTGACTTTTTCCTCAATGGCCTTGTTCGCCTCATGCTCCAGGCCGGAATAGTGCAGCCCGGTCGCCGCCAGCGCGCCAAACAGGAACCCGCCCACGTGCGCCCAGTGCGCCACCCCGCTCGATCCGGACAGCGTTCCGTAAAACACTTCCATGAGCAGCCACAGCGGTAGCAGCCAGTACGCCGCCGCTTTGAAGCGGAAGAGGAAGGGACGCATCAGGAAGAACCACGCCATTTCGATCTTCATTTTGGGGAAGCGAACCAGAAACGCTCCCATCAGCGCCGCCACCGCTCCCGAAGCGCCCAGAGTCGGAATCATGCTCCCGGGATTCGACCAGGCGTGGAATTGCAGCGCGGCCGCCCCTGCGATCAGGTAAAAACCCGTGTACACCCTGCGGCCCCAAACGTCCTCAAGCACAAATCCCGCCAGCCACAGGAACCAAATGTTGCCGATCAGGTGCAGCCATCCGCCGTGCAGAAAATTAGCCGTGAGGTAGCTGATCGCGGTCGGCCTGGCGGGCACAAACGCGTATCGTTCCGGCAGCGACGCCGAGTTTATTTTCTCGTACTCCGCGGTCGAAGTGTCCATCTCTTTTTGCAACACGGCCGGGTCGTCCATCAACTTAACTTTGGCGTCGTAGGCATTGATGACGTCCCGGTAAGGATTCTGGAGTTGGGCCCACGCGGCCGGATCGCTCTGTTTAAAGGTGTCAACCAGATGTTGCGCCTCGGGCTGCAGCGTCAGCTCCGGATGCTCGGCTGCAAGGATCAGGATTTGCACCCTGGCGTCACGCAGTTGCGGAGACTCCTCTTCAATCGCCGAACTCGTGAACAGGAAAACGGCAACGTTGATGGCGATCAAAGCCAACGTGATCACCGGCCAGCGCCGGGCCGTCATGTTTTCGTGCCCGATTGGAATGAGCATTTGAGATCGTACTACTCGCGCAAGCCACGAAAAGCACACAAAACTTGTGCCAGTCTAGGTTTCTTTTGGAGGCATTCCCAGATGACAGGGGGATCGAGGTAATCGTTGGTAACTAAATCTCAGGTTGTGCGTTAAGCCGAGGTGCTCAATCGGCCGCGGCTTCGAGCGCGGCAGCGGCGCGCCCCACCGGCCGTAGAAAGGCAGTGCGCTCCATCTCGAACGCTTCCAGATTGGCTCCCAGGGTGTGTTCGTTCCAGCCGAGAACCGCGCCAATTCTTAGTGCCGCTTCCCGGCTGCACGACTCAGACCAGCACGCGCCCAGCGCCACCGGCACGCGGCGTAACAGCACATCGCCTAAAGTTACGGCGCACTCTCGGCGATACGCTTCCACAACCTCGGCAATGACATGCGAAGTATGCCGACAGATTGGTGCCCGCAATTCCGCACTCACCAGCGCCATGCGGGCGATGTCGGCCGCGCGTTTGCCGTGCCATTCCACCATTCCGCGCGCTGTATCCTCGCTGACCGCTCCAATCCGCGCAATTTCGAGCACGGCATCGTCCAGCAGGGGATCGAGCGCAGCTCCCGGTCCCACCGCAATCGTATTCGGCTCCGCCGCTCTCAAGCCGATCTTTCGTGCGCAGTCCCGCGCCAACGACGCCGCAGTCGTCAACTTGCCCCCGATCACCGAAAGCATGTGGGCTGCGCCGTCGTCCGCATGATCGTGCAGAATGTGCCACCGAGTAACTGCCGAAGGGCGATTGTTCGGCGAATAAGGCAGGGGCCGGATTCCCGCAAAGGCATGCTTCACACTTTGCGCCGATATCTTCGCCTTGGGAAACAATTGCGCTACGGATCGCACGAGATAGCAGATCTCCTCCGCCGAGGGAGTCGTTTTTGCCGGGTCGCCATTGTCGGCAACTTCGGTTGTGCCCACCAGGATCTGATCGTTCCACGGGAGAACAAAAATGGGACGGCCGTCGGCCGCCTCGGTATAAACCGCAGCACTCGGCGATCCCGGAAACCGTGGCAGGACAATGTGCGAGCCCCTCACGCCGCCCACCATCGGCTTGGCCATTCGAATCGAAGAGCGCTGACACACCCGGTCGGCCCACGGACCACTGCAATTGATCACCCAGCCGGCATCAACGCGCTGGTCCCGCCCGGTAATCTGGTCGCGCAGAAGCACGCCTTTGGTGCGGCCGTGGGCCACATCAACCGCGAGAGCTTCCGTGTGATTGCGGACAATCGCGCCAGCGCCCATGGCTTCCATCAACCATTCCGCGACCAGACGTTCCGGGAATTCGCATTGCGCATCTTCATAGTTGAAGAACGACCAGCGATGCCCGGCGTCCAGCGCCCGCTCCAACTGTTTCGACTCCATTTCGTGGGAGGTTTTCCTTGACGGCTTTCCGGCCATGCGCTGGTAGAGCCACAATCCGGCGCGCACCTTCAACGCACTCCTTTGACTGGTCTCGTTCAGCAGCAGCAGGAAGTGCATGGGATGCACCAGGTGCGATCGTTCCCGCAGTAATTTTTCACGTTCGTGGAGCGATTCCCGAACCAGGCCCAGTTCGCCGTGCTCCAGGTAGCGGAGTCCACCGTGAATAATGCGCGTGGAACGGCTGGTCACTCCGGAGGCGAAATCATTCTGCTCGACCAGCAGGGTGTGCTTGCCTGCGCGAGCGCATTGCCGTGCCACGGCTACGCCGTTGATGCCCCCGCCAATTACTACGACGTGAAAGTGCTGGCCTTCGAGCGACGCCCGTGGATTTGCTGCTAAGACCATTGTTTATCAACCAGATGCGAAACACGCCCAAGGCAATTATAGAATTCTAAGGATACGTGCCCACACTACGACCCTTAGAGTGTGTACCGAGTCAGCCAGCAGGAGAAGGTAACCTTGGTACTGCAAGATGGCCGGCTAAAAGTCCAATCCTGCCAGCTCAACTCTGAAGTGCGAGCGTAAAACGCGTTGCCCGCTCCGGGAGCTGCCGCCCAGGCCCCGAGACCTGCGTTCTTAACAAATCGACATTCTGCTGCATTGCCCCTTCCGCAGCGGCTCATTTAGAGTGGTTGCCGATGCCCACCACCGGTGAACGTTTCGAACGCGCAGTCGCCATCATGGAGCGCTTGCGGGCTCCCGGCGGCTGCCCCTGGGACCGCGAGCAGACCTTCGATTCCATCAAGCCCTACACTCTCGAGGAAACATACGAAGTACTCGAAGCCATCGACAATCGCGACTGGGACGAACTTCCCGGCGAACTGGGCGATCTGCTGCTGCAGGTGCTGTTCTATTCTGAAATGGCCAAGGAACAGGGATCGTTTTCCATAGATGATGTTCTCGACCGCCTCTCCCGCAAGTTGGTGGACCGGCATCCTCATGTGTTTGGCGATGCGAAAGCTGATACGTCTGCTGATGTAAAGCGCAAGTGGGAAGCGCTGAAGGTTGAGGAGCGAAAGAAGCGGACTAGCGGAAGCTCGGGCGCAGAGGAGGGCGGCGCGGCAGGGAAGACCGCGACATCGATTCTGGCTGGCATCTCTTCCTCCATGCCGTCGTTGCTCGAAGCCCACAAGCTCAGCTCGCGTGCGGCGCAGGTTGGTTTCGACTGGCCTGACATAGGGGGCTTACTCGACAAGCTGAGTGAAGAGACCGCCGAACTTCGCCAGCATCTGCACGAGTTTCCGGCTCCCGGTCCGCGTCCCGAAGGCCGCGGCGTGGCTGGATCCGGGCGCCAGAGCATTCCAGAAAATCTGCAAGCCCGTCTGGAAGAAGAAGTCGGCGATCTCTTTTTCGTGCTGGTCAACATCGCACGCTATCTTTCACTTGATCCCGAATCCGCCCTGCGCAAAACCAATCGCAAGTTTCGCCGCCGCTTTCAGTGGATGGAGCAACGCCTGCACGAAGAGGGAACCAACCCCGAACGCGCTTCCATGAATGAACTTGAATCACTCTGGCAGCAGGCCAAGCAGCAGGAGAAGCAATCGTGACCCCGGAAGCCATCGTGATTCGCCACTGCCAGGGACTCGACGAGTTGCGGGCCTGCGTTGCCTTGCAGAAAGACGTGTGGAACTTTACCGACGCCGAACTGGTCCCGCTGCGCATGTTCGTCGTAGCCGAGAAAGTTGGCGGTCAGGTGATGGGCGCTTTCGACGGTAGTGAAATGGTAGGATTCGCTCTTTCGGTGCCGGGCACACGCTCGGGCCACGTCTATCTTCACTCGCACATGCTGGCCGTCCGCAAGGATCATCGTAATAGCGGGCTGGGGCGCCGGCTCAAGTTGCTTCAGCGCGAAGACGCGCTCTCCCGTGGTATCGAATTGATCGAGTGGACTTTCGATCCGCTCGAGATCAAGAATTCTTATCTCAATATTGAAAAGCTGGGGGCAATCGCGCGCCGCTACAACATCAACCAATATGGAATCACCTCGTCGCCGCTACAGGGTGGTCTTCCCAGCGACCGGCTGATTGCCGAGTGGTGGCTGAAGTCCAAGCGCGTGGAAACGCTGCTGACGACGGGAAAAAATCCACCGTTCAGTCAGCAGTCTGCCATTGAAGTTCCGGCGCAGATTTATGACTGGAAGGCCGCGCCGGAAACGCGAAGCCAGGCGAAGCACGTGCAGGAACGCAACCGCGATCAATTTCTCCGGGCGTTCAATGCCGGGCTGGCCGTGCTGGGTTACGAGCGCGATCCTGAAGGCAACGGCAAGTTCCTGCTAGGCAACTGGGATGAGAGGTGGTCGTATGCCTCACAGGATTGACTCACCACGGAGGCAGAGGCACGGAGCAAAACCTCAAAACTCAAGAAGAAACAGTTGCCGAGATTTGTTTTTCTCATGTCCCCGTGCCTCCGTGGTAAATTCTTAAGCTCTCCTGAAAAGATAAAGATGAAGATTGAAGCCATCACTCTCCGCGAGATTCAGATGCCGCTCGTCCATTTCTTCGAGACGAGTTTCGGACGCACCTACAGCCGCCGCATCCTGCTTCTTACCGCGCATTGCGAAGGCATCAATGGCTGGGGTGAATGCGTGGCCGGCGAGGATCCTTTCTACAGCAATGAGTGGACCGACAGCGCCTGGCTCACCATCGCCCAGCATCTTGTCCCTGCCCTGCTCGGACGCAACCTCGATTCGGCACGCGACTGCGCGGCCGTTCTCGCCAAGGTGCGCGGCCACCGGATGGCCAAGGCGGCTCTCGAAAACGCCTTGTGGGATGCCGAAGCGAAACAGAAAAGTATGCCCTTGTGGAAGCTGCTGGGCGGCGCGCGAACTCAAATTTCGTGTGGAGTCTCTATCGGCATTCAGGACTCCGTGGAGCAATTGCTCGACAAGATCCAAGCCGAACTGGCTGCCGGTTACCGTCGCATCAAAGTGAAAGTGAAACCCGGCTGGGACGTGAACGTGCTCGAGAGAATTCGTTCGCGCTGGACCGATATCACCCTGAGCTGCGATGCCAACTCGGCCTACACGCTCGACCAGGTCGAGCACCTGCGAACCTTCGATCAGTTTAACCTGCTGATGATCGAGCAGCCGCTCTGGGACGACGATATCTTCTACCACGCCCGCCTGCAAAAAGAACTGCGCACTGCCATTTGCCTCGACGAGTCCATCGTCAGCGCGCGCAGTGCGGCCATTGCTCTCGAGACCGGCGCATGCCGCATCATCAATATCAAGGTTGGTCGCGTCGGTGGTTTCAGCGAAGCCAGGAAGATCCACGACATCTGCCATGCCCAGAGGATTCCGGTTTGGTGCGGAGGCATGCTGGAATCGGGCATTGGACGTGCCCACAACATCGCTCTTTCCACGCTTGAAAATTTCTCCCTGCCGGGCGACGTCTCTGCCTCCAAACGCTACTGGAAAGAGGACATCATCGACCCGGAAGTGCAAGTGTCGCCGCAAGGGATGATTGCGATTAGCGATCAGCCAGGAACGGGCTATCGCATTAGAGAAGATCTTATCGAGAAGTTGACGGTAAGGAGGGAAACGTTGCGCGCGGGCGCGTGACGCTGGAAGCCATCTCGCGACTGATAGTTGGAGTAAATCGCTGCTTTCATCCTCAAGGTTACTTTGCTAAGAAACTCGGCGCGATGACCGTAACACACAAGAGAGCTATCCAGATCATCGCCATCGTATAGCGAATGTGCATATACCACTTAGACTTCGTATTTGCTGAAAAATAGTTTTCATAGCCTGAGAGTTCACCCTTGTCCCGAAGGAACTTCTGTTCAATGAACATTAGGTATTCTTTGATGAAGAGCATTCTCCCTCCCAAGACCATGGCTCGGAAGGCGGCGAGTACAACGAGCGGCACTCCTATATACCATGGTGCTCCGTGGACATCGTGGGTTGCCAGCCAAGCATAGAGGGCTGCAACCGCTGTGATGGCGGCTATCTCTAGCTTACGAGCTTCTTCTCCAAGCGAAACTCGCTCCTCGTGCAGCATTTTGTACAGCTCTAGGTAGTCGCCGCCGGGCACTTTCGATTCTGCAGCTTTCTCTGTCACCATATCCCCACACATCCCAATCCGGATATAGTCTCACAAAACGAATACAGCGGACATATGGATCGACCCAATGGCTTCGGGCCTTTCCCTGAACGTGCCGGCAGTACCAGCCCGTGAAACCATGACTGTGAGATCGAGACGGTCGGCCGTAAATCGCCATTACACCCACTAACCGGTTTTGCTTCCTAGTGCGACTTCGTTCCCGTCCCCACCGCTCCCGGTTTATGATTCTCTGCCAGCTTTGCCTCTTCCGCCTTCAACATCTCCACTCCCTGGGCAAAGGTGGTATCCCCAGGTACGCGCCGGAAGTCGCTGAATACCTCGTCCGACTTGATCGCAATACTCTTGAACAAAAGAATTTTTCCTGTAAAGGTCAGGGACATGCGCGAGATTTCCCACGAGCCGTCCCCAACGTCGCGCTGCTCTACCAGAAAACGTCCACCCTTGTCGAGATGCCCCAGAATTCCCCAGCCAAAGCCGACTTCCTTGAACAGAATTCCGTCGATTCTTGCCACTCTTCGAGATGCGGCATCAATCAGAACAACTCCCTGCATGCCCTCGAGCACCTGCTCCACACGAGAAGGCGACTGGTAGGCTGGGTTCGGCCGGAATTTCAAACGCAGCAGCCGAGCGCCGTCCTTGCCCAGATCCGCCGCTCCTCGCTCCTCACCGTCATAGTCGTAAAGAAAGGCGTCGGGCAGGGCTTTCACAATGCGCAGCGTGCGCTCGGCGTTTTCTTGTTCCTGCGAATGCTTGCGCTTGAGTTGCTCGGGATTGCTCACGAGTCCGGCCAGGCGGCCTTGTTCGCCCTGCCGCTGCTCGGGGGTGAGCGGCTGGTCGTTGTAAGCGATAGTCATGCCAGCCATGGCGTCCCGCGTTTCCACGTAGAGCCTGGTCTGCGATCCCTGTGGAGTCTGCTTGCGCGCGCGGAACGTGTGTTGGATCGAGTGGTCGTTGGAGGCTGCCACCTCGTTGGCCACCGCAGCCCGCACCAGTTCGAGGGGAGACGCCGAATCCTGAGTGAAACTGGCAGGGACTTCGGAGCCAGAGACAGTCGCTCCTATCCCCAGCAGCACGTTCGCCAGAACCACTCCGGCAATCCGAACCAACTGCTTCGCGCTCATTCTGCACCTGCCACCCTGCTAGTGTAACAATTGAGCTTTGGCTTCCCAGTGCGCCGCTTGCCGCGAACTCAATGCCTTGCGTATAGTCGTTGCAGTAGCGGCCTTCCGGGTTTGCCTGCGACTTTTGAGCGGGAGCAAGCATCACGGGAGCCGTTGCCAGATTCCTGTTTCATCAGGAGAGCGTCCAATGAGCGCACCCGCCAGTGGGTTGGCACAAATCGGCAAGTCGGTCTTCGTCAAGGGCGAACTCTCCGGCAGCGAAGATCTTTATGTAGATGGCCAGGTCGAGGGCAGCATCGCCCTCAAGGCCAACAGCTTGACCGTCGGCCCCAATGGCCAGGTAAAAGCCAGCGTTGACGCCAAAGGCGTAGTAGTGCAGGGCAAGCTGGAGGGCAACATCCAGGCCAGTGATCGCGTCGAATTGCGTAAATCCGCAATCGTCACCGGGGATATTTCCACCCAGCGCATCTCGATTGAAGAAGGCGCCTACTTGAAGGGCAAGGTGGATATTCACCGGGCGGATGTGAAATGAATAGTGTCAAGTGAGTAGCTTCAGAGGTTGCGAAGTCAGGATGTCGTCAGTCTCGCAGAATTTCATGAAATTTTTTCGTGGGTCATCCGGAGCAGAGACCGTCGCGGCGCAAGGCTCGCAGAAGCTGACCCGACGCTCCAGCGGCTTGGGAGAGTTGTCTCGCGCTTGGGAATCGGCCGAAGGCCTCTGTGTGCTGGACTTAGGATCGACTTCGGCCACCAATATCCGCCATTTCACAGAAAAAGGCCACCGAATTTACAGCGAAGATCTGCTCACCGCCTCGACTGATCCCGAGCTGCTCACGAAAGACGAGCAGGGAAATATTGTGCTGGACAGCCGTAAATTTCTGGCCGATAACCTTGTCTACCCCGCGGCTCATTTCGACGTTGTGCTGTGCTGGAACCTGCCGGACTATCTCGATGAGAGCCTGGTGAAGCCGGTGGTTGGGCGTTTGTGGTCGGTGCTGAAACCGGGTGGCATGCTGTTGGCGTTCTTCCACACCCGCGACGCCGGTCCAGATTCCCCCTGTCACCGCTTCCACATCGTCGGCACCGACACACTCGAAATGAAGAAAATTGAACTACGCCGGGAAGCCCGCCGCGGCCCCACCGGTGCGGTCCACACGGCAATCTCGGATGGCTTCCAGTTGCAGCGCGTATTTAACAACCGCCACATCGAGAACTTGTTCCGCGACTTCGCTTCCATCAAATTTTTCCTCGCTCGCGACAACATTCGTGAAGTGTTAGTAGTGCGTTAGCAGGTCCGCGCTTTCTTAGGCCCCCTTCCACAGAAGCACTCCCATGCGGAAGAGATAATTTCGCGAGATCTCCATCCGCACCTCTTCCTCCGGAGAAAACGCCAACGTGACCACTTTCCGAATCTCGCCAGGAACATACGCTCTCCGCACCGAAGTCACTCCATCCAGCCAGGCCACCCGGCTGCGCATGATGGGATAGCTGACATATACCAAAGCCAGATGAATGGGATGCCGCACGAGGTCATTGATCAGCACTGCCCGTCGACACACCCGCAGCGCTTCCCGCAAAAACTGCGCCAGGTGTTGCGTGTCCAGATGGTGAGCGAAGAGACTGCAGCTCACCAGGTCGAAGGCGTTGTCGCCAAAAGGTAAGCGGAGAGCATCGCCCAGAACGACATGATTTCCTGGGGGAAGATGAGACCGTGCCCGGTCTAGCAGCGTCACATCGAGCGTGATCCCGCGCCGCGCCAGCTTTTGTTTTACCAATGCAGCAACTTCCCCTGAGCCGGCCGCCACTTCAAGTAGAGAAAAGCGATTCATTGCAGAAGCCTGAGCCACTCGTTCCACCATCTTCCGCGTGGTGGCGACCCCGCCGAACCAGCGGTTGACCCGCCCGAGGTCCAGCATCGAAATTTGGACGTCGGCGGGAGAGCAGGCGTCAGAATCGAGAATCTCAGGTGCATCGACTCGCTGCATGACAGGCTGCTTGCTGAGTTATATGGCGTTCAACTGGCCTCAAACCTCGGCCAGTTCTTCTTCCAGCAATTGCCTGTTATACAGGTCGCTATAGTATCCGTTCAAGGCGAGAAGTTCGTCGTGGGTGCCCAATTCCACGATGCGTCCTTCGTGCAGCACGGCGATGCGGTCGGCATTGCGAACCGTGGAGACGCGGTGGGAGATGAAGATAGTAGTGCGGCCCTGCATTACTTCGCGCAGGTGGTTGAGGATTTTATCTTCGGTGTGAGTATCAACGCTGGAGAGGGCGTCGTCGAGAATGAGAACGCGCGGGTTGCGAATCAAAGCGCGTGCGATGGCGGTGCGTTGTTTCTGTCCTCCAGACAGCGTGATGCCGCGCTCGCCCACCATGGTTTGATATTGCTCGGGAAAACCCTCAATGTCTTGGGCTATGTTGGCCGCTTCGGCTGCGTCGTGAATCTCCCGGTCGGTGGCCGATTCCACGCCGAGCACAATATTTTCCCGAATGCGGTCGCTGAACAGAAAAGTTTCCTGTGGCACAAACCCAATATTCCTGCGCAACGACTCCACCGAAAACTCGCGAATCGGGCGGCCATCCACCAGAACCATCCCCGGGGCCGCATCGTAGATGCGCGGAATAAGGTTGACCAGCGTGGTCTTTCCCGAGCCCGTCGGACCCACGATCGCCATGCTGCTGCCGGCGGGAATGCGCAGGTTGAGATCGCGCAGCACCACTTTGCCGTCATATGCAAAATTCAGTCCGCGGAATTCAATTTCGCCTTGCACCTGCAGATCGCGCGCTTCAACCTCGTCCTTAATCTCAGGCCGTTCGTGTAAAATTTCATTTAGCCGGATCAGCGACGCGGTGCCCCGCTGAAAGATGTTGACCACCCAGCCAAGCGCGATCACGGGAAATGTCAACTGCAGCATGTAGATATTGAAGGCCGCGAAGCCGCCAATCTCCATGCGGCCCGCCAACACTTCGCGCCCGCCAATCCACAGCACCAAGACGACTGCCAGCCCAAGCATGAGCTCCAGGGTCGGCCACAGCATGCCCATGAGCCGAACCAACTTAAGGCTGCGCGCAATGTATTCCTGGTTGGCGCTTTCGAAAGAGGCGACCTCCGCCTCTTCCTGCACATAGGCGCGAATCACACGCGCCCCGGAAAAATTCTCCTGCGCCCGCGCCGAAATGTCGGAGAACATCGCCTGAATTCGCTCGAAGCGCTCGTGGATGCGCCGCCCAAAGTATTGAATCACAACGCTAACCACGGGCAGCGGCAGGAACGCATAGAACGTCAGCCTTGGGCTGATGCGCCACATGAACGACAAGGCCGCAGCAGTGAACACCAGCGTGTTGGCCGAGTACATGATGGCCGGGCCCAGCAGCATGCGCACCGCATTCAAATCATTGGTCACCCGGGCCATAATGTCGCCCGTGCGCATCCGCTGGTAGTAGGAATAAGAGAGAGTTTCCAGGTGTGCAAAAAGGTCATTGCGCAGGTCGAACTCAATGTCGCGCGAGATGCCAATCACAATCCAGCGCGTCAGAAACAGGAAAACGCCACGGACCGCGGCGACCTCCAGCATTTGCAACGCGAAGTGCAACAACTTCGCGGACGTGACCCCGGTATTGAGATCGTCCACCGCATGCCGGATCACCTGCGGCAGAAGGACCCACGCGCCGTTGCTCAGAAAAATGCAGAAAATGCCCGCCACAAAGCCCCAGCGGTAGCGCTTTAGATAGGGCACGAGCGGTCGCATACTCTTGGGAATCATGCAGGTTGTGTAGATGAAATTCTAGCAGGCCGGGGTGCAAGCTTTGGCGTGACGCAGCGATTGAAAGGGCCCAGAGGGTCCGATTCCCTAAAGACATACGGCAAGTGCCACAGTAGAAGTGACGCGGGGTCGAGCCGACGGCTCAACCCACGCCTGCTGCCGTCTTACTCTTCTGGACCGTTCTCCGGTGCGCCCTGCATATGTTTCTGCATGCGCGCATCATGATTGGCCTCGAACTCCTTCATCTTCACCTGCTGATCGGGAGTGAGCAACTGATACAGTTCGTTGTGAATGCGGGTTTCTTGAACCTTTATTTGCACCAAAGTCTGCGCCTGCTGCGAGACCAGAGCCTGCACCTTCCCTTCATCGTAAGCGCCTTCCACATACTGCCTCAGTTGCTGGTCCAACTGGTGAACCTGGTGCATCAGCGGTTTCATGGTGGCGTGCTCTTTGTGCATGACGGCCTTCATCTGCGTGCGCTGGGCGTCAGTCAGATCCAGATACTTCGCGAAGAAGCCCATCATGTGGCCTTCATGGCCTTCCATGCCCATTCCATGTTCGTGCATCTCATGTTCGTGCATAGGAGAAGGCGCAGCATCCGCGGTTTGAGCTTTGCTGATCGCAGCGCCTAACGTCACTGCCAGCGCTGCTACGAGGAACCGAAAACGAATCGATTTCATAAAATTCTTAACTCCTTGGTTCTAATCTTTGAAGACCTGTTCCTTCCCGGAACCAGGGCTTGTTTGCGTACACTCATAAGAACACGGCAGGAGCGGGAAAGTGGTAAAAAGTCAGTCAATCCGAGTAAAGTTTTGTCAAAAGACGAAACCGCCCGCAACAATGCGGTTTGACAATTCTTTACCGTTCGCAGCCCGCCGGCTGGTGCACAATGAAAGCTGCCAAGATGGACCGCATTCTGATCATCGACGACGATGTCGAACTCTGCACCTTAGTCAGCGAGTACCTGCATGCCGAGGGGTTTACAGTGGAGGCCGTGCACGACGGCGAGAACGGACTACAGCACGCCATTGGCGGCGGTTACCTGCTCGTGGTACTCGATGTGATGTTGCCGGGTATCAATGGTTTCGAAGTGCTGCGCCGAATCCGCGCCACCTCCCGCCTGCCCGTGCTCTTGCTCACCGCCCGCGGGGAAGATGTGGACCGCATCGTCGGTCTGGAGATTGGCGCCGACGACTACCTGCCCAAACCCTTCAATCCCCGGGAACTGGTGGCGCGGATTCGAGCCATCCTGCGGCGGACGCGCGGTGACAGGTCGGCGCCGTCCCCGCCAGACGTCATCCGCGTAGGCGAGATTGAACTCGATCCGGCCACGCGCAGCGTGCGCCGTGACGGGCAGCCCGTCGATCTCACTTCGGTCGAATTCAATCTGTTGGAAGTTCTGCTGCGAGAGGCGGGGCGCGTTGTCCCGCGTGAGCGCCTGGTGAATGCCGTCCTCAGCCGCAAGTTTTCGCCGTTTGACCGCAGCATCGACATGCACGTCAGCAAAGTCCGCAAGAAACTCGGAGACACTGACGCCGACGAGCACATCAAGACCATTCGCGGCGTGGGCTACATCTTCGCGCGTCCGCGCGAGAAGACTGGTGAGAAAGTGAAAGCATGAAAAGTCTTTTCCTCAAGATTTTTCTCTCTTTCTGGCTGGCCCAGGCCTTGTTCCTGGTGCTCGCGATTCTGGTCACGCTGGCCTTCCGTCCGCGAGCTTCAAGTTGGGAAGGCCTGCTGGCTAGCGCGTTAAACGAGTCAATCAACGCCTTCGAGCAGAACGGCAGAACTGGCCTTCGGGACTATCTCGAGAATCTGGAGCGAACGCAGCACGTTCGCGCGTATCTCTACAACGAAAACATGGAAGAGGTTTCGCATCGCGGCGCGCCTGAATGGGCATTGCGAGTGGCCACCGGAGGCTCGCGAATACCGCACGAGGGTTTCATTTTCCCCACCCCACCTCCAGTGCTGCGCGATTCCCGAGCTTCCTCCGACGGATTGCACCGTTACACGCTGGTGCTCTCTCCTCCGCCGGGCCCGCGCCTGTTCTTAGGCCCGAAAGGCCTGCCCATCCCCGGGCTCTTCATCGCGGTTATTTCGTCCGGATTGGTCTGCTACTTGTTGGCGTGGTTGCTGACCATGCCTGTGGTGCGCCTGCGCGCTGCGACCCGCCGGTTGGCCGCTGGAGATCTCTCAGCACGGGCCGGCGCTCCCAGCGTGCGGAGACGCGACGAGGTGGCCGGCTTGATGCGTGATTTTGACACCATGGCGAGCCGCTTGGAGGCTTTGGTGAAAGCGCAGTCGCGTCTGCTGAATGACATTTCTCATGAATTGCGTTCTCCGCTGGCGCGATTGAATGTCGCTCTAGGCCTGGCGCGGCAGCGCTCCGGACCGGAAAGCACGTCGATGCTGGAGCGCATCGAGCTCGAAGCCGGTCGCCTCAACGAACTCATCGGCCGCCTGCTGACTTTGGCGCGCATGGAAGATGGCGAACAGCGTGTGCCTTCCACTCCGGTCTTGCTCGATGAAATCGTGCTGAATGTGGCTGAAGACGCGGAGTTCGAAGCCCAGGCCCGGCACTGTCACGTACGTTGTGAGACTCCCGCGGGAAGCTGGGAAGTGCGCGGGGACGCATCCCTGCTGCACAGCGCGATCGAGAACGTTGTACGCAACGCTATCCGCTACACTCGCGAAGGTACGGCGGTTGAGATCCGTCTCGAGGAGACGGAAAACGCCGGCAATAGAGAGGCAGTGGTTCGAGTTGCCGACTGCGGTGATGGCGTTCCCGCCGATGCTCTGGAGAAACTGTTCCAGCCGTTTTACCGTCTGGACGATGCCCGAGTGCGGCAGACCGGTGGGGTCGGACTGGGACTGGCCATTACCGAACGCGCGGTGCGCTTTCATGGCGGACGCGTTTCAGCTACGAATCGGGCCGAAGGCGGACTCATGGTTGAGATTCGCCTGCCCCTTATGGCGGCAGCCACGAATGTCCAGGTAGTCCGCGAGCCAGTTCCAGCGACGCGGGAAGCTTAAAAGCAGTGGTCAATGGTTAGTGGCCAGACCCTCGAGATTCGATTGGTCACTGGCCACTGATCACGGATCCTGCCTTCAGGCAACTCCCAGCCCTCTCCGCGGTTCTTAACTCGTGACGGGAGTTTGCTCTTCCCGCGCATTCCTGATACATAAATGAATGGCAATTCCCGCCCTCAAATAGTGTCTATGCCCGGTTGGCGGCGGCCGGGGACTTCATACGAACGTTCACAGGAGATCAAGCGACGCATGCGGACAAGGTTTACTTGGATTGCGGTGGTTCTAACCCTGGTTTCAATTGCCTTCGTGATGGCCTGCAGCACCAAGTACTCCCGTTCCTCCAATGGCTTGGTGGTCGTCGCTAGCCGTGATTCTCAGGTGATGCAGACCTTCAGCCTCGATCTGAGCAATGGCCACGCTTCGCAGATTAACAATACGGACGGTCCCCCCGTAGTAGGACTGCCATCGTCCGTTATTCTTGATCCGACAGGGGCCTACGCTTATGTGGCGACCACTGTGGATTGCAACCCGACAAACCCTCCGCCGAATACTTCGCTGACGGCTGTGCAGGGCGCGATCCTGGCCTACAAGGTAAACTCCGACGGCAAATTGTCCGCGAGCAACGCTCCAATGTATTTAACTGGGAATCCGGCATACCCCAGCAATTTCCCTGCGTGTGGTCTGGACGACACAACGAATCCGAATGCGGGCAATCCCATAGCGGCCATGACCATGGACTCCGCGGGGAAGTTCCTGTTCGTGGCCACAGCGCCGGCGGGCGCCACGTACACCATCAACCTCAACACGACACCGACCGCGACGGTGGCGACCCTGAATTCGGTGGGAATCGCGGTGTTCACGATCGGTGCCAACGCCAGCCTTACGCAAGTCGCGGGTTCGCCTTTTGCGCTACCGCAGCAGCAGGCTGGCCAGAGCCCCAGCCCATCAGCTCTGGCTTTGACCCCGACCGTTTTTCCTGTGCAGTTTGCCGCTTGTTCGGGGATAGCGCCGCCTGCGACCGAGAATCTGTATGTTGCGGATTCCATCGATAATGTGTTGGTGAACTACAAGGTTACGTCGACCGGTAGTCTAAGCCCGGTTTCCGCCGCGGCCACGCCCACGGGGACCTTACCTTCCGGGGTGGCGGTCGATCCCTGTAACCGTTTCGTTTACGTTACGAATGCGATTCCGAGCAATAGCGTCAGCGCTTTTACCATCTGCAGTGTTGTTTCTCAGAACTGCCAGCAAGCGGATTACAGTCTGCAGCCGGTCACCGGTTCGCCCTATCCTGTCGGCGATTCTCCCGGACCCGTCGCGGTGGATGCGTACGGCAATTTCTTGTACGTGGTAAATACAGGGTCGAGCTCAGTCTCCGCCTTCCGAATCGGTTCTGCCACCGGTGCGTTGACCTCCATCGGAACTGCGGCGACGAACTCGGGGCCGAATTCGATTGCCATTCGCAGCGACGACAGTTGGCTCTTCGTGGCCAACACTAACTCTGCCAGCGTTTCGCAGTACGCCATCACACCCGCGTCTGGAACTCTGACGCCGCAAGGCGCGATCACCACATTGAATTATCCCTCGGGAGTGGCAGTGAAGTAGTCTTCGCCAGCATCCGGGCTGTCGCGCGAGTCTGCCTAGCTTCGAACGTATGCCGCCGGCGTGACAGCGCCTTTACTCCGCTACGTCGGAATTTTCAGAATCAGATAAGCGCCCGCCAGCGCGAAGATCAGGTCCGGCGACCAGGCAGCCAGCGCCGGCGGCAACTGGCTGATATCTCCCATTGCCTCGAACAGGCGCGACAGTACGGTGTAGACCACGGCAATCCCCACCGCGACAGCGACTCCCGTAATGGCTCCCTTCTTCGCCGCTGACATCGAAAACGGGACGGCGAGCACCGCCATAATCAGCGTGATCAGCGGGTAGGAGAGCTTCCGGTTCAACTGCACCCGGAGCCGCACCACGTCGAAGCCGCTCTGCTGCAGGTCGCGGATGTAGCGGCGCAGTTCCTCATAATTCATCTCGGAGTACTGTTTCACCTCCTTCTTGAAATAAGACGGCGCTTCGCTGAGTTCGGGAAAAGTGGAGACATCGAAAGTGCGATAGTCGGCGATGGCGGCGCTGTGCAACGACCGCTGCCAGCCCTGTTCGTAAATCCACCGGCTCATGCTGTCGGCCCAGTGAGCGCGATCGGCGTGAATGCGCTTGACAATGGCGAAGCTGGCTGGTTCGAGTTGAAAGATGGTGAGGTTGGCGAACTGATTTCGGTCGGCGTCGAAGAACTGATAGTAGTAAATGTCATTGTGCTGGCCGAAAATCCAGCGGCGGTCGGGACGCAGATAAGTCTGCGCCGGCTTGCCCTTAATCTGGTTGTGCAGAGCTTCCTGGCGCTTGTTGGTGTGGGGTAGGTAGAACTGGTCAGCAAAGAACAAACCCGCTGCAAGTACTGCCGACGCGGCTAACACTGGCGTGACGATGCGGTAGACGCTGGTTCCTGTCGCCTTGATCGCAGTGATTTCGTTAGAGCGGTTCATTAGCCCGAAAGTGATCAACACTGCCAGCAGCATGATCAGCGGAGCTACGTTGTACAGCAGGTAGGGAATAACGTTGAGCAAGTATTCGGCGACGAGGAGCGTGGGGACGTGATTGCGTTGGATATCCCACAGCAGTTCAAAAAGGGTGAACACGAGCAGCAGCACCAGAAATGCAGACAGGATCATTCCGAGGTACATGAAAAAATCCCGCAGCACGTAATCGTCAATCAGTGTGGGGAAGCTGGCGCTGAAGACTCGGCGCCTTGTCGAGGCACGCTCGAAAGCATTGGTATCCCTGCGCCAGCGCCTGCGGTCGTGTGCGAAGCCATTTGCCGCATTTTCGTCGCGCCTCCACGCCAGCCTTATCGCCGACAGAGCAAAGGGCCTCCGCTCGGCCTGCCACAACAGGTATAAAGCCGCGGCAAAGAAAACGATATTGGCAAGCCATGCACCGAAGCCGGGGCTGACTCTGCCCTGCTTGGCCAGCGAAACCCCGATCAGCGAAATGAAATAATAAATGAACACCAGCGCGATGGTGAGTACGAATCCGCCCGACTTGCCGCTCTTCTTCGACGAGAGTCCCAAAGGGATTCCGACCATGGCCAGCACAACACACGCGGTGGGCAGCGCGAAACGGTTGTGAAACTCAATCAGGTATAAACGCGCCGTCGCTCGATCGATGCGGGAGGCGCGCTCGTGCAGCGCCCAGGTACCCATGGCTTTGTAGGGCAGTTGTTCGTCCGACTTATTCTCCGTCGAAGGCAATTCGATCGGGATATCGGTCTGCTGGAAGGTGGAAATTTGATAATGATCGGCTTGCGCGGGATCGGTTTCGTGGCTGGATCCATTAATCAGGTGCAGGTGCAGCCGGTCCTGACCCTCTGGCACGAGGATGCCTTCCTGGGCCAGCGTAATTCGAGGATTCGAGCCATCCGAGATATCGGCAAGAAACACTCCTTTCCAGACCGCGCCGCCTTGAGCGCTGTGGACGTCCTGCACGTAAAGCACGAGCTTCGGAAAGCCTTCGTAAAAAACGCGGGGCTGCACTTCAAACGAAACCTGCGAGCCCTTGAGTTGTTCCTCCAGATGCCCGAGTGACGCCAGCGACCACGGCGCTACGTAAAGCGAGTTGCCCAGCGCCAGCAGCCAGGCAGCGGCGACAAAAATCGCCAGCACGCGGCCAAAGCTCCATACACCCATGCCGCTGGCGCGCATGGCGGTGATTTCACTGTCCGCGGCAAGGCGGCTCAATCCGATGAGAATCCCCACGAGCACGCTCATGGGGATGGTGTAGGCGAGCGCGAGCGGCACCGTGTAGAGAAAAATCTCTGCGACGCTGGGCAGCGGCGCGCTGGCGCGGACTACCAGTTCGAGAATGCGTCCCAGGTCGCGCGTGAACAGCACAAAGGTGAAGATCGCCGCGCCGATGACGGCGTGCGAGGTGACTTCGCGGAGAATGTAGCGAGTCAGGATGCGCATGGCTACGCGTGAGGGCAGGATAGCACGGGCTTTGCGGTGCGCGAACCTTCCATGATTGGTGGAGCTTGATTCCGGAAGCTCCGGAGTTATCTTCGATGTCGACGCACTATCCGGCCTTCAAGAATAGCGCCGATAGTGGCGGCAGCGTGAGCTTCAGCGAATACGGCCGTCCATGGGCCGGTTCCGCTTCCGCATTCACTCCGCCCAAGTTTCCCACGCCGGTACCGCCATACTCCAAAGCGTCGCTGTTCAGCAGTTCGCGCCAGTAGCCGCCTCCCGGCACGCCCACACGATAGGCGACGCGGGTTATCGGGGTGAAGTTACAGACAATGAGCACAGTATCTTTCGCGGATTCACTCTTTCGCAGCAGCGAAATCGTGCTGGTCAGATTGTCGTTGCAGTCCACCCACTCAAAGCCCGCTGGATTGGTGTCGAGCACGTGCAGCGCAGGCTCGCTGCGGTAAACCCGGTTCAGCTGTCCCACCCAGTTCTGCAAACCGCTGTGATGCGAGTACTGAAGCACGTGCCATTCCAGGCTGGTGTCGTGCGCCCACTCGCGGACCTGCCCAAACTCATCCCCCATGAATAGCAACTTCTTTCCAGGCTGGGCGTACATGTAGGCGAACAAAAGTCTCAGGTTGGCGAAGCGGTCGCGCTCACTCCCGGGCATCTTGCCGATCAGCGATCCCTTGCCGTGGACGACTTCATCGTGCGAAAGCGGCAGCACGAAGTTTTCCTGAAACGAGTACAGCATGCGGAAGGTCAGCTTGCTGTGGTGATACTTGCGATGAATGGGATCCTGCTTGAAGTATTCGAGCGTGTCGTGCATCCAGCCCATGTCCCACTTCATGCCAAAGCCCAGCCCACCAAGGTAGACCGGCCGCGAAACCATGGGCCACGAAGTGGACTCTTCCGCGATGGTCTGAATTTCAGGATGCTCTTTGTAAGCTTCCTGATTGAAGCGGCGCAGGAAGTCGATCGCCTCCAGGTTCTCGCGCCCGCCGAATTTATTCGGAATCCACTCGCCCTGCTTACGCGAATAGTCCAGGTAAAGCGTGGAAGCAACCGCATCGACGCGCAGGCCGTCGATGTGATACTTGTCGAGCCAGAACATGGCGCTCGACATCAGAAAGCTGCGGACTTCGGTGCGTCCGTAGTTGAAAATGTGCGTCTTCCAGTCCGGATGAAAACCCTGCCGCGAATCCGCATGTTCGTAAAGATGCGTGCCATCGAAGTAAGCGAGCCCGTGGGCGTCGGAAGGGAAGTGCGAAGGCACCCAGTCGAGAATGACGGCAATGCCGTGCTGGTGCAGGTAGTCCACCAGATACATGAAATCCTGCGGCGTGCCGTAGCGTGAGGTGGGAGCGAAGTAGCCGGTGGTCTGATATCCCCAGGAACCGTAGAAGGGATGCTCCATGACCGGCAGGAATTCCACGTGAGTGAAGCCCATACGCCCCACGTATTCCGCGAGGCGTGGCGCGGTCTCTCGATAAGTGAGCGGACGGTTGTGCTCCTCTGGCACCCGCATCCACGAGCCAAGATGAACTTCGTAAACAGACTGCGGTGCGCGCAAGGAGTTGCGGGCGGCGCGTTTCTCCATCCACTCGCGGTCGCCCCACTGGTAGTCAAGGTCCCACACCACAGAAGCCGTTCTCGGAGGCTTCTCGTGCAAAAGCCCAAGGGGATCGGCTTTATCGACCTGGTAGCTGTGACGCCGCGACTCGATATGAAACTTGTAGAGCGCGCCCTTGGTCACGTCGGGGACGAACCCTTCCCAGATGCCGGACCCGCCACGGGGCGTTAACAGATTGGTGCGTGCACCCCACGCGTTGAAGCTGCCGATCACCGAGACCAATCGCGCATTCGGAGCCCACACGCTGAACACCGCGCCCGATTGCCCGTCGCGCGAGACCAGATGCGCGCCCATCGTCTCGTACATGCGGTAGTTACTGCCCTCGTTGAAGAGGTATAAGTCTTGATCGGATAGCAGACTCGTGCGGTCAGGGGCGGGATTGGGATTGTCGGGCATTTTGCGCGTTCCCAGTGTACCGGAACTAGTGAGTGGCAATGCTTGGGACGGCGGGTGAGACTTAGACGCTGGACGGATCAATCAAATTCTCATGCGTTAGAGTGCTGTGTTTGACATGTGCAAGACATATGTAATACCATTGTCTAATATTGCTTATGAAGGGACAAAAACAAGAGTGAGTTTGATAATACAAGGCACACCAAGTTCGCAACGTACAGAAATGATTGCAGTACGACTCGAGCCACGGCTGCGTTATTTGACTGAGGTCGCTGCCATTGCCAAGGGGTTGACGTTGTCGGGTTATGTCGAATTCGCGCTACAGGAGAGCTTCAAGTCCGTCACGCTGCGTGTACCGCCAGAACCGGAACCGATTTATAGTCATGATCTAAACGATGTGACGATGCCTGAGAAACCGAACGACGAGGAAGAGAGGGCGGCAAATGAGGCAATGTCCGTCGCAAATCTTTCCGAACATCTTTGGAGCGAAAGCGAATTTGTAAGATTGCAAAACCGCTTTATTCTTGCTCGGCACACCTTATCCAAAGAAGATGAGGAATTATTGGGTTATCTCCACAGTCGGGACGATCTCAAGATTCCCAAGTCTCCATCGGCTGACTACTATAAGTTGAATCGGGAGAAAATTAACAGCGAATGGGGAGCCATACGAGCAGCTTTCGTTAGCCAGCAACACAAGAAGTCAAGTCCAACGAAGGTCAAGTAACGGGTGACTAGCTGTTAAGGCACTGTCTCCGAACGGTCTATGAGCAAATGGACGAGAACGCGCCGCGATCCAGAGCGCACATACTGCGACCCGGAAGAAACTAGGAAACTTCGCCGTGACGTGCAGCGGGTGAAGGAATTGGTTGCGAAGGGGCTAGAGGCTGAACCCGAATACGTGAAACTAATAAACGAACTCAATCCGGGAATGAGTCCAGAACAGCGGAAGAAACTGATTAGGCAGTTTCGCGACGCGGTTTACGCTCAACAGCCCGATCTACCAGGTCGTTGATGTTCTTGCGCACTTTGCGCACTTCCTCCGTCGTCATTCTCTTGGCAGCAGAAACCGCGAGCTCGTCCATACTCTCTAGGAGAGTGTCCATCGCGGTCTTGCGCTTGGGCTGTGCCGTGGCCATTGTGGAGTTCTTCTTGTGACTCGTCTTCGGCATTACAGTGTACCTTACCTCGTCAACTGGCGGCCCGATACGTCACGGAGGTACCTAGCTTGATAAGACGAATTATGATGGCAATCCGTTGCATGAAATCGCTAAGTCATTGATTCTCCTCGCTCTTGGATCGGTGTCTGGAAGGCTCGACTATCGTCTTCCTTCTCCCTTTCAGACAGCGCGTGCCGCCACCTTCCGTGCCACCGGGCATCCCGAATCCCCATGCTAGACTGATTTTTCCGCTCATGCCCGCCCTGCGTCTAATCCTCCTCTGGCATCAGCACCAGCCTTTCTACAAGGATCTGGTGACGGGCGAATATCGCCTGCCATGGGTGCGCCTGCATGCGCTCAAAGACTATTACGGCATGGTGAAACTGCTGGACGAGTTCCCCAATGTTCACCAAAACTTCAATCTGGTACCGTCGTTGATCACACAGATTCAGGATTACGTCTCGGGCACAGCGCAGGATCCGTTTTTGAAAGTGGCGTCCCAGCCAGCTAAGGATCTGACGCAAAAAGAGCGGCAGTTCGCCCTGCAATATCTTTTTCAGGCGAACCACGCGAATGTAATTGGAAGGTATCCGCGCTACCGCGAGTTGTTGGAGCGATTCCGCGAGCATGGCTACTCGGCCGAGAAAGCGGACAAGTATTTCGAGACGCAGCACTTCACCGATCTGCAAGTGCTCTCGCAGATTGCCTGGTTCGACGAATTCTTTCTGGAGGACAAGGACATTGCAGGGCTGGTCAGGAAAGAGCGTAACTACTCGCTCGAAGACCAGACCTTTGTGATCAAGTGCGAGCGGGAGCTGCTAGGCAAGGTGCTTCCGGCATATGCCGATGCCGCGAAGACGGGGTCAATCGAGATTTCTGCGACGCCTTTCTATCATCCGATTCTTCCCCTTGTGTGCGATACCAATGCGGGAGCGGCTTCATCGCCTGGCCTGCCTTTGCCGCAGAATCGTTTTCGCCATCCTGAGGATGCGCGGGAACAACTGGTACGGGCTCTCGACTTTCACCAGCAGGTCTTTGGAGTGCGGCCGCAGGGCGTGTGGCCGTCGGAGGGCAGCGTCTCGGCGGAGACCTTGACGCTCGCGCACAGTCTTGGAATTAAATGGATGGCGACCGACGAAGGTGTGCTCGGCCGCAGCACTGGAGTGTTCTTCCAGCGCGACGGCAATGGCCGCCTGCCCGCGCATCTCGCAGAGCGCCTCTACAACATTCATCGCTACGAGAACGGCGATACCGCGATGCACATGGTGTTTCGCGACCACACGATCTCGGACCTGATCGGCTTCGTGTATTCGGGGATGGATCCAGGGGACGCTGCCAGACATCTGCTCCACAACATCAAAGAGGCGGCTCAGCCAGTGTTGGCGCAAGGCCGGGATGCGGTGGTATCGGTGATTCTCGACGGCGAGAATGCCTGGGAATATTATCCCAAGTCGGGACGGGAATTTCTGCGCTGCTTCTATGAAGCCCTGCAGCGGGAGAGCGGTCTCGAGGCGGTGACCGTTTCAGAGGCGATCGCCCGCCATCGCAACGTCTTACCGCTGAAGTCGCTGGTGCCGGGCTCGTGGATCAACGCCAACTTCAACGTATGGATTGGAGCTCCTGAAGACAATCGCGCCTGGGACTACCTGCACCACGCCCGCGAATTCTATGCGCAGCACGCCGCCGGCGCGACCGAGGCGCAACGGAAACTGGCCTTCGAGGAAATCCTGATTGCCGAGGGCAGCGATTGGAACTGGTGGTACGGTCCTGAGCACCACTCGGCCAACGACCGCGATTTCGACGAACTCTATCGCAAACACCTCTCGAACATTTACCAGGCCCTGGGAGCCGTGCCACCGGATTACTTATCCCAACCGATAACGGGCGGAGAAGTTCGTCCCGCCTTCACTCCGCAGACAGCCTATATCCATCCCCGCATTACGGGCGACAAGATTCGCTACTTCGAGTGGATGGGCGCGGCCATCTTCACCGCCGACCAGCGTGCCGGCGCCATGCACGGCAAGCAGTTCCTGCTGGATTCCGTGTATGCCGGAATCGACAGCACATTCGTCTACGGTCGATTGGACTTCGCCGGGCCCGTCCCGGATATGGAGTTTGATTTGGTGGTGAACCTGGAGTCGTGGGCGAACGGAGAAGCGCGTCCCCGCCGCGCGTTGCGTCTCGATGCCAATGTGGAAAACGGCAAGCTGACGAGGTGGAAGGCTGACGGACGCGGGGAATCATCGGCGGCCGGTTCGTCCACGAGTGAAGAGAATGCCAAGGCCGCATTAGTGCGCAACTTTGAGTTCCGCCTGCCCCTGAACTGGCTGCTGGCAGTGCCGGGTTTAGCTGCAAATGCTCTGGCGGGGACCGGCCACAAGCCGGGCGCGGCAGCGATCCCGCCGACCAGCCGTCTCCGTCTGCGCTTCAGCCTCTGGCACAATCGTTTGCCCGTCGATGCCTTGCCAGTAGAGGGTTGGATCGAACTGCAGTTGCTGAGCGAGGCAGAACTGGCGTCGGCGATGTAATTGCCCTAAGGACGAACTAAGGCCGAAGGATTAGAAGATGGTTAGTCTTTCCTTGAAAACCTCGGTCGAAGGTGACCAGACGCAAATCCGAGACTGCGGCAAAAGCAGCCAGGTAGGAGTCCGACCATGTTTTCGGGCTAGGAGAGCACTGGTCGGAAAGCGAGCGAAAAGCAGCGTCTAGGTTCGGGGATTCCTCGAGGAAGACGACGCGGCCATCCGACAGCCAGCGGTCATAGGTTTGCCATGCTTGGCTCTGAGTCATTACCTCGTCGGCGCCCATGACCGCTTCGGTGGTAAGAAGCCGCAACAGACTGAGTTGGGTGAAGCGGCAGAAGCAAATGCGCGCTTCCATCTCCAGCTGTTCGAACCACGCTTTGGCGGGGTTGTGGTGAACGTGCCCTCCGTAGGTCAGGGCGATCCATACGTTCACATCAGGGAAAAGGAATGATCTCGAAAATCTTGGCATTATCCAACTCAAGCGTTCCGGGCCGCTTCGAGGGGACGATTGGAAGCGAAACACGCCTGATCCTGCGGCCGCGGTTCTTCAGTTCCCGTTCCACACCGCGGAGGATCAGTTCTTTGACAGAGTGTCCCTCCCTCGCGGCTTTGCCTTTGAGCTCACGGTAAAGGGGATCCGGGATGTCTACTGTTGTCCTCACTTCCCAATGCTGCCATATTTATGGCTGCTCGTCAAGAAGCTTTCTGCGGACCCCGAACAACAAAAACCGGAGCGCGTGGCTCCGGTTCTTGTGCATTCAAATGTCTGATCTACTGTCCCGCGCTGGCCACAGCCGGCGTAATCGCCAGCGGCCGATTCAATTCGAGTGTCAGTGTTGTCCCTGCCATCAGCGTCGCCGAGCGGTGCCTGCTCAGCCAATGCGCCCCGGTCGAGCCCGCGCCAACCACTCCGCCAATGACGACACCCGGCGGGCCTCCGAGAAGGCCTCCGATCAGCATGCCGCCAGCCGTGCCCCCGCCGGTTTCCAGTTTGTCGCGGCGGTCATGGCCGGACCCTTTAAACTCGCCTTCCTGATTGACGTCGGTGTCGCGGCCGGCATTCGTATCCACCAGCGTGGCATCGAGAAAAAAACGCTCGCCAGTCGGTAGAACCAGAGTCTCCGCCAGAATCCCGATCGTCGGCTTGCCGGATATGCGTCGCGGTTCGGCGACCTTAGTGACGCGTCCTTGCACCATGGCTCCCGCGGGAATCAGCGTTTTGCCGTTAAGCACTACGGGCTGCGTCAAACGCGCCTGGAAGGGGTCACCCGCCTTGTTGCTGAAAGTCGCAAGAGTTGTTTCCAGCTTGACCATTAAGGCCGTGCCAGCTGGCACAGGCGAACTGGTCTGCGCCGCAGCTATTCCCGCCAGCAGCAATCCGCAGAGTAGAACTGTCCATTTCTTCATGACTCCTCCTCGGGTCTTCCAACCCTTCAATCTCCCGATTGTTGCTTTGACTCTAGACCAGGCCGACGGCAGGAACAACAGCCGCCGTGACTTGGGGAACCACCGAAGATAAGGGCCACGATTGCCTTGGTCCGAGTAAGGGGAATGCTGAGAAGGTCAAGCGCTGGCAATTGCCGTGATCTTCCATCCGCTATAATCAGGGGTTTCGTAGCCACTCCATGGGCAAAGACTATCGGGGCGTCGGCTACCTCACGGGCCGGCGTCTAAGCTTTAACTCGGGCGGCCCAGGCATTCCGTTCGGGCGGACGACGATTCCCGAATAACAAATTCCGACTCAGACAAGGAAGGTAAGCGCAGGATGACAAATATTGGAGCCATCATCGGCCGCGAAGTCTTGGATTCGCGCGGCAATCCTACCGTAGAAGCGGAAGTGCAATTAGTCGGCGGAGCGATTGGCCGATCCATCGTCCCTAGCGGCGCATCGACTGGCGAGCATGAGGCTGTCGAACTACGCGACGGGGACAATGCGCGTTTTCTCGGCAAAGGTGTTCTCAAAGCAGTAGAAAACGTCAACGGCGAGATCGCGGACGCGTTGGCGAACTGGGATGCCTCTGATCAGCGCGGCCTCGATCAAAAGATGATTGAACTGGACGGTACAGAGACCAAAGGCCGTCTGGGGGCGAACGCCATCCTTGCGGTCTCAATGGCGGCGGCGCGCGCGGCGGCGGCGGAGTACGGCCTGCCGCTTTACCGCTACCTCGGCGGCGCGGGCGCTAATACCCTTCCCACGCCCATGATGAATATCCTCAACGGCGGAGCGCACGCCGACAACAACGTCGACTTCCAGGAATTCATGGTGATGCCTGTGGGTGCGCCCACGTTTTCCGAAGCGCTGCGCTGGGGCGTGGAAGTCTTCCATACGCTCAAGGGAGTGCTGAAGAAGCGCGGCTACAATACGGCCGTCGGCGACGAAGGCGGATTCGCGCCCTCAGTGAAGTCGAACGTCGAAGGCATCGAAGTGGTGCTGGAGGCGATCCAGCAAGCCGGTTACAAGCCGGGAGAAGAGATCGCAATCGCTCTTGATCCCGCAGCCAGCGAGTTCTATCAGGACGGTAAATACGTTTTCAAGAAGTCCGACAGGTCAGCGAAGAGCTCCGACGAAATGGTGAGGTTCTGGTCGAAATGGGCCAGTGATTATCCCATCGTCTCGCTCGAAGACGGACTCTCCGAAGACGACTGGGACGGTTGGCAGAACCTGACCAAAGAACTCGGCGGCAAAATCCAGCTCGTGGGCGATGATTTGTTCGTCACCAACGTCCAGTTCCTGCAGGAAGGAATCGACAAAGGCGTTGCCAACTCAATTCTTATCAAAGTCAATCAGATCGGCACCGTCAGCGAAACCCTTGACGCAATCGACCTGGCGCGCCGCAACGGCTACACGTCAGTGATCTCACATCGCTCCGGCGAAACCGAAGACACGTTCATCGCGGATCTCGCCGTAGCCACCGGCGCAGGCCAAATCAAAACCGGCTCAGCCTCCCGCACCGACCGCGTCGCCAAATACAACCAACTGCTGCGGATTGAATCGGAGTTGGGGGATGGGGCGAGGTTTCTGGGTTTGAAGGCGCTGAGTTGCGGCAAGTAGGTTTCCGCAATCGTGAAACCGTGGTTGGAGGTTGCCTGGAAAGAGCGAGACCTCAGTCGTGCCGCCCAGGCCCTTCGCACCAGGACCCAGTCGGTGAGCGCAAGCGCGATCTTGCAATAGCGTAGAGCTTCCACAGGAACTGCTACCCGTATCAGGACACTCGAGGGCGGTATACAATCAAGGCCCTCTATCCGACAAAGAGGGAAACTCCGGATGCCGCTTGTTCCACAGCATTCGAATGCAGGCATCATCAGGGCGTATTCGCCGCGCACCCTCCGGGTCAGAGCAATATTGTCGTCGGTATTCTGCTGCGTAGTGTCCAGTTTCGGCAGTAGCCAAACGCCCTACTTACTGTGCAGAGACGGGTACGGTAAGTTCGAACTGAAGTTCACCACCGGAGTCACTGTAAGCGTCGGAGCAGCCAAAACTGGAACTGGTGAACTATCGAGGCGGGTTTGTAAAGCAGACCTCACCTGGGACAAGCAAGACTTGCAGGTTGTACCGGAAGCTTCGCAGGTCGATATTGATGCGTTGGGTGTAGATCTGGGCTTACATTTGCCAGTTGTTGCTTTTCAAGTGAAGAAGTCTGATGCCGATTCCGGCATGGCGTATCAGATCTACTCTCTGCAGAAGCCACCGCGGCTGCTGCGGACGATTACCGGCGGAGACTCCTTCAGCGCTGCCGATACCGATCTGGATGACCGCAACGAGATTTGGACCAGCGATGCCGGAGCTGTCGATGGTTTCGAGAATCTGACCTTGGGCGAGCTTGACTTTGCTCCGACGATAGTTATGCGGTTTGAAGATCGCCGGCTAATCGACGTGAGTTCTGAGTTCCGATCTCATTTTGACCGTCAAATTGCGGAAGTGCGAGCCCGCCTTGATTCGCACGAGTTGCGCGATTTCAGGAACAGCGACGGTAAGGTGCCGACTACATCTCCCTTGCCGGTGGAGCAGTTACACCGCTTGCGGATTGCGAAAATCAAAGTATTGGAAATCGTATGGTCCTATCTTTACAGCGGCCGCGAGCAAGATGCGTGGAATGCGCTTGCCGACATGTGGCCCCCTGCAGATTTTGACCGGATTCGCGCATCGATTTTGAATGCGCGCACGCGTGGCATCCGCAGTGAGCTGGATGGCGTTTCTCCGGGAGCATCCCACTTTCATTTGAAACACCTTGCACACATCTTCGACACGGTCACCCATAGCCACATCGACCCGGACATTTCCAACGTCACAGTCGACACCAAGCCTCAGGCAATCCTTCTTCTTCTGCCAACTCCGCTGGGCATTCAGGAAGCCCTGCCGAAGTCGGAAAAGCTGGTTGATCTGGTGATTGATGCTGCGGGAAAGGTGCGTTCGGCCAAAATGGTCGGAGCCGCCGACAAGGATCTGATAAGCCCAGCCGACAAAGACCTGATAAGCGCTACTGCGGTTTGGAAGTTCATTCCAGCATTCAGGGGCGGTCGCGCCGTCGCTTGTCGTTTGCGCTTAGCCGTCGTACCTTTGCGATGAACTTTTCTAGGCCTTATCGACCGGGCGCGAGAGAAGCCCGGTTCCACAAGCCTCTGCGACATCTAACCTTGCCTTCCACTACCCCAACAGCGGACGACGATCACGGGGTTCCATACGATTGTCGGTTTCCGCTGCTAGACCCGTGCGAAGTCAATAAAGCCGTGCTGCACGTCAACACGTATTAGTTTGACCCGCATCTTGTCTCCGACATCGGCGCCCTGCTGACCTTGAGCCAGCAATCCTTCGACGTGGGGTTGCCGCACGCGCACGAACGTTCCCTTGGGAGTTGCTCCGGTGACGACGGCGTCGAAGATGGCTCCGATGCGGGACTGCATGGCAACCGCAGCCAGGCGCTTTGACATCTCGCGCTCGACTTTTCGGGCGGCATCTTCCTTTTCGGTGCAGTTGGCCGCGATGTCGGAGAGTTCACCATCAGAGTAAGGATTGGGTTGGCCAGCCAGCGTGGCTTTGACGATTCTTTGCGTCACGACATCGGCGAAGCGACGGTTGGGAGCGGTGGAGTGCGTGTAATCCTGGACCGCGAGGCCGAAGTGTCCGGGGGCGGGATCGCCGGGGCGCTCTAGAACGTATTCTCCGGGGCCAATCAACTTGATCACGGCCAGGGAGAGATCGGCAAAATGGTCCGGATCAGCGGTTCTGCGCTTGACCAGAAAATCGTTGAGCGCTTTGGAATCGGGGTCCGGCGGAAGCTTCTCGTTGTAGGTAGCAGCGAGTTGAACGATGCGGTCCCACCGCTCCGGTTGCTTCACAATGCGCCTCAAGGACGAAACCTTTTCGAGCATGCGCGCCACCACTCCGTTGGCGGCGATCATGAAGTCTTCTATCAATTCGGTGGCATGGCTTTTCTGCTGTTTCACCACGTCAACCACCTGATCGTTCAACATCAGGGGATGGAGTTCGTCAGTCTGAAGGTTCAGTGCTCCGTTCTCAAAGCGTCGAGTTTTCAGCTTTTGCGCCACTTCGTCCTGCAAGCGCAGTTGGGCTTGCAGATCAGCGGAGGCCGCTACCTTCGTCGGTGCCGCTGCCGTGCCTTCCAGCCACGCTCCCACCGAGTTGTATTGGAGTTGCGCCTGGTTGCGAACCACAGCTCGAAAGACATCGCTGGTGGTTACGTGGCCGTCGCTGTCGACCACAAACTCAATCACCACGCTCAAGCGGTCCTGATTCTCCAGCAGGGAAGTCTTGCCCGTGGAAAGCTCTTCCGGGAGCATGGGAAAGTTTCGGATTCCGGCATAGACCGTCGTAGTTTCTCTGGCGGCATGCTGATCGATTGCGCTTTGCTTTGGGACGAAAGCGTCGAGATCGGCAATGCCGACAAAAACTTTAGCGTCACCGTTAGGCAATCGCTCGGCAACCTCGATTTGGTCGAGGTCGCGCGAGGTGTCGTTGTCAATCGACGACCATAGCAGGTTCCTCAGATCCCGCACGGTTGCTGTGGCCGTGATTGCGGGAGGATTCGCCCGCAACTGTGCCAGTTGCTGCTGAACCGCGGGTGGGAAATCGGGTTCAAAACCGTGCTGCCGCATGATATCTTTGGCGACGGCTTGCAGATCGATGTGAGCAGGATTGATATTGGGCATGGTTTGCTGGCTTCTCAACTTCGTTGACCAACGAAGCGGGTCGTTTAAAGGCGCAAATCATTCTGAATCTGGCATCTGCTTACTCGATGACTACCGCTTTTACCAGATTTCGCGGGCGGTCTACGTTGTATCCCTTTTTCGTGGCTACGTGATAGGCGAAAAGTTGAAGCGGGATTACTTCGACGATGGGAAGCAATAGCTCGGGGGCGGCTGGCACAAAAAATACATCATCGGCAATCTCGGTTACTTCCCGGTCACCTTCGGTTGCTACCGTTACCAGCCGGCCGCGCCTTGATTTAACTTCCTTCATCACTTCGAGGGTCCGGCGGTAGCGCAGCACTGAATCCGGATCGTGATGGTCGCAGGTAGCCAGCACAACGACCGGAAGGTGTTCGTCGACCAGTGCGTTGGGGCCGTGCTTGAGTTCCCCCGCGGGATAGCCCTCGGCATGCGCGTAGGAGATTTCCTTGAGCTTCAGGGCTCCTTCGCGCGCGATGGCATAGTGGACGCCGCGTCCGAGGTAGAGAAACTTTTCTGCATCGAGATGATTCTGTCCGTATTGTTCCGCAAGTTCGTCCCAGGCGCGGAGATTGCTCTCGATCGCCTCCGGAAGGCGCTGCAGGCGCTGCAGGTAGGAACGTGTAACCTCGGAGGTCATGCGGCCACGCCTGCGTGCCAGGAACAACGCCATCAAGTAGAGGACCGTGACCTGTGTGGTGAAACTCTTGGTTGCGGGCACGGCGAGTTCCGGACCAGCTCCCGTGATCAACGCCGCGCTTGCCTCACGCGGAATGGTCGCCCCGGCCACGTTGGAAACTGCGATGGTCTTCACGCCGCGGGTCAGCGCCTCGCGCTGCGCGGCGATCGTATCTGCGGTCTCGCCGGATTGCGTCACCACCATTACGATGGGATCGACCGCGGCGTGAGTGGAGCGGTAGCAGTATTCGCTGGCGTATTCCACGTCCACGGCAACGCCGGAAAGGTCTTCGATCATGATTTCGCCAGCGAGGCCTGCGTGACGGCTCGATCCACTGGCGGCGATGATCAGCTTTTCGAAGGTCAGCAGGGCACTCTCAATGGCGTGCAGTTCGCCGGGGAAAAGAATGTCGTCCTTAAGGTGCTGGTTGATGGTTTTCGCGATGGCCCGGGGCTGTTCGTAGATCTCCCGGCGCATGGCATGAGGAAAATCATCGGTCGCGGTCTTGGAGTTGGGGTTGGTCGAATTCATGGTTTGTCCGCGGGCTGAGAGTAAATCATTTGCCGCGCCCGGAGCAAACCCCTGTCAACGTCTTGAGGAACCGGACACGCACCTGCTAAGATTCGCTGCATTTCGCTTCGGAGGAGATCATGCGACGTTACTTCGTGTTCGCTTGTCTTGCGGGGCTAACGTCCCTTGCGGTGGCGCAACAACCCGCGACGCCGGCTAAGACTGGCGGGAAGCAGCCATCCGGTAACGCCTCTGCCGAGTCGAAACTCAAGGAGATGTTCGAAGCGAAAATCAAAGTTGAGTGGGAGGCGCTGAAACACAAGGACAAGAAAGCGTATGCCGAGTTGCTCGGCGACGATTATCAGGGCGTCGAAGCCGATGGAAGGGGCGAGCGCAACAAAATTCAAGCTGTAAACGAAGTGGAAAACACCAACGTCTACGACTATTCGATGTGGGGATTCAAGGTAATTCCTGCGGGGCCGGACGCCGCGCTGGTCATCTACGAAGTCACCATGCAATTTCCACCCAAGGCTCAAGTGCGCTACTCGCGGGTGTATATCAGCGCACTCTGGCGGAAGCATGCGGGGGAATGGAAAGAAGTGCATTACCAGGAAACCAACGTAAAGTGACCTGTGGCGAGTCGCGCAAGAAAAAGGTCCGTTTCGTCAAGATAACGGACCCTTTTTCGTAATCCGATTCGAGAGTTCTTACTGCCCGAAAATGTAGGCTGCTCCGGTGCCTGAGTTAATGAAGGGCGCTCCCCCCACAATCGTGCCTCCGGAGAGGCCGACGGAGAAGCCGAATAAATTCGCCGGCGTCCCGCCAGCCGACATTAACTCAGCGCTCTCCGTCATGTTCTTCCAGCCACTCGCTGGCTGATTGAACACGTAAACCGCACCCTGTTCCAGATTAGAACCCACAGTAGTACCGGGCGCTCCGCCCACGATTACAGAGGCGTTGATGCCCACCCCTACCCCCAGATTGGCGTTACCGGTCCCGTTGCTCGCCGTGAGTTCGGCCGTCGGCGGCATGTTCTTGCTCCAACCCGCCGCCGGCTTCACCCAGACGAAGAGCGCACCCGCATGCGAAACCCCGTTGGGACTGACATCTGCCGCTCCCCCTGCCACCGTATCGCCACTAATTGCCACGGCTCGCATAGTAGAGACGTACCGTACTCCCGTGTCGAGCGTGGCAGTTTCGGTCATGTTTGCCCATCCCGTCGATGGTTCGACGTAAACGAGAACGCCTCCCTGGGTTCCCCCCGAGACGACCGCTGAAACGACCACCGTGTTAGCCGAAATCGCAACGATGTCCAACTGTGTACGATTCGTGGTGGTAAGCTCGGCGGTCTGCGTTCCGCTTACCCAACCACCAGCAGGCTTGACGAAGACATAGGCCGCTGGGTCCGCCCCACCCACGATCGTGTTTCCGCTGATGCCGACGGATAGGCCTAACGAGTCAAACGCATCGCCGTCAGACGCCGTCAATATGGCGGTCTCCGTCATATTGGTCCATCCGCCCGCAGGCTCGACGAATACGTAAAGCGCCCCTTGGGACTGGTTCGATCCAATCGTTGCCTGGTCGCAACCCACGACAATTGTGTTGCCTGCGAGGGCAATTGATGAGCCAAAATTAAGTGCGGTCGCCGGGTTTGAGGGCGAGAGTATGGCGGTCTGCGTCATGCTGCGCCAGCCGCCTGCGGGCTTAAGGTACACAAAAACGGAGCCCCCAACGGGGCTAACCGCCACCGTGTTTCCGCCGATCGCTACAGCTCTGGCGTTATCGCAACAACCGATAGTATTGGTGAGCGTAGCTTCCTGCACCCATGCCCCCCCTGCTGGCGGCGGGCTCGACAACTTCGCGCTCTGCGGGTCTGCCGCCGTCGCGCACAAAGACAAGAGCAAGAGAGAAACAAATGTCGCCTGGCAAGAACGCATGGGGAACCTCCTGAGAGATTGACGAAGGAGCACGCCCGACTGATAGTCATCAGGCCAAAAGGGGAGGGAATGGCGATGGCGCTAATTCGAACGAAGGCTAGTCGCATGGCCCAGAGCTGTCAAGATGAAGAATTTTGCATACGGCCGTATGCATAGCGCTATGTGTCCCTTACGTCCCTCCGGGACACCAAATGACCACTCTTGAAGTGCCTGCCTCGGCAAAACCAGCGTGAGATAATAAGCTTACATCGCGGCCCCGTAGCTCAGATGGATAGAGCAGCGGTTTCCTAAACCGTTGGTCGGCGGTTCGACTCCGCCCGGGGCCCCCATGCCTCCAGTCACTTCCGTAGTTACCATCGATTACAGGCACGGCAATCTGTGCGGCGGGGTTGCACCGAGAGCTGTGCTATAATGAATCTCAACGCTACTGCCACGGTTTGCTCGTGACGCGGTGATCCTGTTGGATCAGATTCATCTCCGCTTTTCCTGCCCGCCGTTTATTCAGCGTCAAATCAAATAAACAAGAGCGGCGTGGAACTCACTATACGTGTATAACATCAGGCCTCTCCAGAAAGAACAATTACGAATGACAAGTTTTACGGAACTGCCGCTATCTTCTGCTTTACAGCAGAGGCTGGCGACGAATCAATTCATCATCCCTACGCCGATTCAGGCGCAGGCTATTCCCTCCGCCCTTGAGGGCAAAGACGTGCTGGCGACGGCACAAACCGGCACCGGCAAGACGCTGGCGTTTCTGATTCCAATCATCGAGACGCTGCAGCGCGAACCTTCGCAAAAAGTACGCGTGCTGGTGTTGCTGCCGACGCGTGAGCTTGCGATTCAGGTCAACGAAGAGTACGAAAAACTGCGGGGAAGGGAATTATCCAAGGCGGCGCTGGTGATCGGCGGGGTCTCGGAAAAGACGCAGATTCAAGCGGTGCGCGGCGGGTCGAGCCTGGTGATTGCAACCCCCGGGCGCTTGCAGGATTTCATTACGCGCAAGCTGATTGATTTGCGCGAAGTCAAAATTCTGGTGCTCGACGAAGCGGACCGCATGCTGGACATGGGTTTTCTACCAGCCATCCGGCGCATTCTCGCGATCCTGCCCCAACGCCGGCAAACACTGTGCTTCTCCGCCACTCTGGAGCAATCCGTCGCCGGACTGGTGAACGATGCCATGCGCGATCCCGTACGCGTCGCGATCGGGTCGGTGCTGAAGCCGGTTGAGAGCGTCCGGCTCCAGGCGTATGAAGTGCGTCCCTCCGAGAAACCCGATGTGCTGCGGCAGTTGCTCTACGCAGAAAAGGGTCAGACGCTGATCTTTGCCCGCACCAAGCGCGGCACCGAACGGCTGGCCAAAGAACTGGTGCGCGAAGGCTTTTCGGCGGCCATGATTCACGGCGACCGCTCACAATCGCAACGCAATGGAGCACTCAGTGGATTTCAGCAGGGACGCTTTCAGGTACTCGTCGCCACCGATGTAGCGGCACGCGGCTTGCACATTGATGATGTGGCGCACGTCATCAACTACGATCTGCCTAAGATGGCGGAAGATTTTATTCATCGCGTGGGACGGACCGGGCGGGCCGGATCGGAAGGGCTGGCTACCAGTTTAGTGGCGGGCGGCGAAGTCATCGAACTCAGGCATATCGAGCGCGCACTGAAGCTGAAAATCGAACGCAAGCAGGTGGATTGGGCGAATGCAGAACGGTCGGAGCATGTGGTCCAAAATACTCTCGCCAGCCGGACTCTGACCAAGCTGCCCGGCGAGGTATTCGCCTAAGCGAAGCGCGGAGATTTCAGAGCAAGGAAAAGGGGCGCGTCTCTAAGACGCGCCCCAACTTCTTGGAAGTCGATAGCTGGTAGATCTCTTTATGTCGAACGTTTAAGGTTCGGTCTTTTCCGGTTCACGTTCCCGAGGGATGCTGGAAATATCGCGGTCATCACCCATTTGAAACAGCGCAGCTTGTTCGGCCGCGTGCCGTTGCAGTTCATCCAGATCCAATTCGGTCGAATCGCTCGACGTACCTGACGGTTCATCTTTGCGCTGGATGCGGCGTTCGGCTTTGTCGCGCTGTTTTTGCTGGCGCGTGTGTTCTTTCTGGCGTTTGGTGAAGCTTGATCGTCCTCGTCCTGGCATACCAATCTCCAATCGTCAATTTAGCAACAGCGGCTGGCGCTTTTGCGCTTCGGTCAAGTTCGGTAAGGAAGCAGCGGCGGACTGAAGCAGCCTCACGCCAACTCTTCCGCGCAGATGTCGCGCTGTTACCAGCGGGGTTCGCGGGGCTGGCGGGCGTGACCCTGATAGTCGTCACGACTGCCACCGCCACCGCTACCGCCGAAACGCTTCCCACCGCCGCCGCCACCGCGCGGCGCATCGGTCTTCGGTTTCGCTTCGTTGATCTTCAGCGCGCGGCCCGCTAGCTCAGTTCCATTCAAGGCCGCGACGGCCTTATCGGCTTCCGCCGGATTGGTCATCTCGACAAAAGCGAAGCCGCGGGCGCGGCCGGTTTCGCGATCGGTGACAATGCTGACCTTCTCGACTGCGCCATGCGCTTCGAACAAGCCGCGTAGCTCTGGTTCGGTGGTGCTGTGGGGCAAGTTGCCGACGTATAGATTCTTCATAGGAGTTCTTCTCTCTCTGTTTTTGTTGCAGCTGTTTCCGTTGCAAATAAGGGTTGAGGGGTTGCGGTTGCGGAATGTTGTTCGATGGCCTCCGCCCACCGGGAGGGCCTGGGTGTTTCGCGCAAGGCGCGCGAACGAGCCTCGCTGACCGAGCGGACGCTGGAAATCTTCTTGCAGGCTTCGAGGATCCCCCAGCGCTGGGACGAGCCTCCCGAATTCTGGGCGAGCAGAGCCGCCACTAATTCCCTATGCAAGGCATCTGCGTCCGGTTCCGAGGGCGTTGCGTCGGAATGCGGTGCGGCCGCGAGATACTCGGGCCCGCCCACGAAGAAAGCAATTCTCTGTGGAGGAGTGGCGCCGCGAAGGTCAATGCAGAATTTGTCCCGGCTGTCGATTTCTCCGGCTACGTTAATGAGCACCAGATTGTACAGATCGGCCCGCCACCAGCAGCGCGCCTCCAGCACATCGGCGGCACAATCCACCTCGATGCCAAGCTTTCTCATCACGTCGGCCCGCAGGTCGCGTTTTGTCTGCGAAGTGTCCAGCAGGAGCACGCGTTTCTTCTTCGCTGGAATGCGCTCCGGAGCCGAAAGAGGCAAGGCGAGGACGGGTGTGGTCACGCTGTCTTCTCCTTAAGGTTTTCTGGCTTCGCCGGAGCTACAAGGTTTTTCTCAGCCAGGGCCTTCAACATCTTTTCATTGCTCTGGCGGCGGCTGATCTTCTGCCTGCGCCGGCGGTTAAATCTGGCTTTGTCGCCATTGATTCCGGACATACTTGTCTCCTGCCTGGTTGGCTGTTTAACGTAAAATCTCAACGCGAAATCCCGCCCCACGCATGTGTCGAGATCGCGGGCCTCTGGAAATCCTCGCTATGAGAGGACCGTCGAACCGGCGAGTTTGCACGGCCGTTCCTTGAAGTCGATGCCGTGGGATTGAAGAAACCGGCTTTCAGAGATTCTCAGGATCGACACGTTACTCGCCTTTCAGGGAATTTCTCAATCGCGAAGGCGCAACGTGCTGTCAGGGTGTCTTCGAGGTCAAGGTCTTCAGTATACGCTGCATTCGCAGATTCTGCTCAGTTTTGAGGATAGGGACCTGCACCAGGTTCCCGAAAACTGCGCGACCTCCAATGAAATTGTGAAGCTATGAGGCGAGAACAAATCCCTATGGCTGGGCCGGACTAACGTTAGTGTTTTTCTTGCTCTTACAGAGAAGCAGGCAGAGCACCAAAACTCCCGCGCCCGCGCCAGCGCCGATCTCGACCCACTTGGTATTGAGGCCGCTGGCGGCGCCTCCCGGCCGGAGCGGGGCTCCGCAGACTGCCGCCTCGTCGCGCGTTGCCTGTTGCCCCTCATGCACCGTGGCGGATTGAGACGGGGTGCTCTCCTGGGAGGCTTTTTGCAGCGCGCCGACCTGCGTGATGTTCACGTCGTTCTTACGCGCGGCAACCTGCACCGTGCCGCTGACGTTGGCCACTTCGTATTGTGTCCGCTCGTTCGAGACCGGCTCGACCTTGATGCAATCCACATGCACGCTCATTGATGTGGACGTTCCCACCGAAACGCTGCCGTGCTCCAGAACCAGAAAGGTGCCCTGGAACTTTAAAACTGATTCCGGTTGGATGAGGACGGAGGATCCCTCGGCGTCGAGGTTGGCGACGAATCCGGGTTTAGTCTCCAGCAAATCACCGGGGAAGACGACTGTGGACGCTGCTACCTCGAGGCCATTGACCCAGACACCACCCTCGCTATGTAGCACGGCGGAGCCCGTGTCCGCCGCCGGGAGCGAAAGCGGGCACAGTACGATCATCATCCAGCAGACAAAATTGCGTATAGCGGACACACTCATAACCCGACGAAATTTCTGCAACCATCATTTCCGCAACAATCTATAAGAATCGTAGCCGGGGGGAGTCAGGTCGTCTATTAGCTCTCTGGATGCTGCTCGCAACGCTACGCATGGCTTGCGAACTTCGGTATGCTGGGCGAACATGTTTTGGCAGAACATGCGTTGAAGACAGTCAACAGAACATGCGACAAACTTCTGACTACGGTCCGGTGATTGAATTCCGCGATGTTGCTTACGTGCTGCCCAACGGGCAACCCCTGCTCGCTGGGTTGAATCTGCAAGTACAACGCGGCGAGACGCTCATCTTGCTGGGGCGCAGCGGTTCGGGAAAGACGACCTCCCTGAAGCTGATCAATCGTCTGTTGATTCCGACGAGCGGTGAAGTGCGTGTGAATGGCGCACCCAACGCCGAAGGTGACGTCATTCGCTTGCGCCGCAGCATCGGCTACGTCATCCAGGATGTGGGCTTGTTCCCGCATTACACCGTTGAACGCAACATTGGTCTGGTTCCTCGCATCGAGGGCTGGACCGTCGAACGGATCCAGCAGCGCGTTGAGGAGCTGTTGCAGATGGTGGGGCTGGAGGCGAACTTGGCTTCGCGTTATCCTCACCAGCTCTCGGGCGGACAGCGGCAGCGCGTGGGAGTGGCTCGGGCTCTAGCGGCCGATCCTGCAATTCTCTTAATGGATGAGCCCTTCGGTGCGCTCGATGCGCTCACTCGCGACCAACTACAGCGCGAGTTTCTTTCCCTTCAACAGCGGCTCGGGAAGACGGTGGTCTTCGTCACGCACGACCTGCGCGAAGCATTGCGGCTGGGATCGCGCATCGCGCTATTGGAAGCCGGCCGGCTGGTCACGGTTCTTTCCCCGGAAGATTTTCTGCGATCGAAGGATCCGTTGGCCGCCGCGTACTTGCATGCTTTCAGAGACGGATTGGATCCGGCGGCAAATCGAGGCGCGTCATGAACCTCATTCACTTTCTGTTACAAAATCACGAACAAGTCTTGGAACTCACGCTGGAGCATCTCTGGCTGGTCGGAATCTCGACGGTGCTCGCGGTGCTGGTGGGCATACCGCTGGGCATAATGAGCGCGCACTGGCCGGTATGGAACAAGCCCGTGCTGGGAACTGCGAATATCATTCAGACGATTCCCAGTCTCGCTCTCTTTGGATTCCTGCTGCCGGTGCCGTGGCTCGGGGATCGTGCCGATCGGCTGGCGATCCTTGCCCTGACTCTCTACGCGCTGCTGCCCGTCATTCGCAACACGTATACCGGAATCCGCGGCGTCGATCCAGCGGTGGTTGAAGCCGGGCGCGGCATGGGACTCACTCCTCGCCAGCTTTTGTTTCAGGTGGAGTTGCCGCTGGCGTTGAGCGTGATTCTCTCCGGCGTGAGAGTGGCAGTTGTCGTCTCGGTAGGGCTGGCCACCATCGCGGCCGCGATTGGCGCGGGAGGCTTGGGCGAGTTCATCTTTCGTGGTCTCGCCATGGTCAACAATCAACTCATCCTGGCCGGGGCGATTCCCGCCGCTGTTCTGGCGTTGTTGGCGGATTTCGGCCTGGGATGGCTGGAGAAACGCTTGCGGCCACGATGAAACGGGATTGGCACAGATTGTATTGCGGCTTCATCGGCTTGCCGGTCGCAGCTCTACTGCTGGCCTCGTGTTCCTCGTCCCACTCCGATCGCATTGTGATCGGCTCTAAGAACTTTACCGAGTCGCTGATCCTGGGCGAGCTAGTGGCTCAGCAGATTGAAGCGCACACGCACTTAAAAGCGGAGCGCCGCTTCTATCTTGCGGGGACTTACATTTGCCAACAGGCGATACTGGCTGGCCGCATCGATATCTATCCTGAATACACGGGAACGGCTTTGACCGCTATCCTCAAGCAGAAAGTTGGAGGCGATAGGTCAGAGGTCTACCAGCGCGTCAAGAACGAGTATGAGGCGCACCTCGCCCTCACTCTCGGCCCGCCCTTCGGTTTCAACGATACCTTTGCGATGGAGATTCGTGGGGAAGACGCGCGCCGCTTGCATCTCAAGACCTTGTCGCAGGCAGCCGCATTCGCTCCTCAATGGCGGGCCGGATTTGGCTACGAGTTCATGGAGCGTCCCGATGGCTACGCCGGGCTCGCCGCCGCCTATAGCCTGCACTTTGCCGCGCCGCCCCGCGTCATGGATCTGGGCCTGCTCGCCCCGGCGCTGAAAAATCGTCAAATTGATATAGCTGCTGGCAATGCAACAGACGGGCTAATCCCGGCGCTTGATCTGTTTGTGCTGGAAGACAACCGCCACTATTTCCCTCCTTACGAAGCGGTCGTCGTGATCCGCCAGCAGGCTTTGCAACAGCACCCCGAGGTTGCTCAGGCAATTGCCGAATTAGCAGGCAAGATTTCTGATCAGGAGATGCGGCAGCTGAACTACGCTCTGGATGGTCAGCACCGCGATGTGAAGGATGTCGCACACGAATTCCTGCGGAGCAAGGGCTTGATCCAATGAGCTCGCGCAGGCACAGTCGCCTCGGCTACCCATCGAGCGGAGCGAGGCGTTCTGGCCGCGCCGCCTGCTGACTAGATCAGCAACTCCCCTCTCAAAGTAAGCACTGCGTTACCCTTGAGAATCACGCGCTTCCCTTTGACTTCGCACCACACTTCGCCTCCGCGCTCCGAAACCTGACGCGCGTGCAGATTCGTTTTGCTCAGTCGCTGCGCCCAATACGGCGCCAGAGAACAGTGCGTCGAGCCGGTCACTGCGTCTTCCCGGATGCCATAGCTGGGCGCGAAGTAGCGCGAAACAAGATCGGAATTCTCGCCCGGAGCTGTGATCGCCACTCCCGCGGGATGAAGTTTCTCGAGCAAACGAAGATCAGGACAAATGCTTCTTACGTCATCCTCGCGCTCATACACTGCAAAGTAGTTGTCTTCGATGTGCACAACGCTAGCGGGAAGTTTTCCCAGGCCTTCGATCAACGCGGCGGGGGGAGCCGCACAGGTCCACGGCACGAGCGAGGGGAAATCCATGGCCAGCAGTTCGCCGTTACGGGACACTGTGAGCGCCCCACTGGAACGCGTTTCGAAGTGTACCGAATCGCGGTTCGTTTCTAGAATTTGCAACAAGACGAATGCGGAAGCCAGCGTCGCATGCCCGCACAGCTTCACTTCGCAACGCGGCGTGAACCAGCGCAACTCATAGTGCTCGCCGCTGGGCACGAAAAAAGCGGTCTCCGAAAGATTGTTTTCGGCTGCGACCGCCTGCAGTAAGCCGTCATCTAACCATCCTGCCAGTGGACACACTGCGGCCGGATTGCCTGCAAAAGGCGTGCTGGCGAATGCGTCCACGCGAAAGACCGATAGGGGCATCACCCTATGGTACTCGGATCGCTTTGAGGCATAGAATCCGTCGAACTGTTAGCGTACGCCTGCAAATGGTTTAGTTTGTCCGGAAGCAGGTTAGGAGAGTGAATGCCAGCCACGCAGACTGACACTTTTGTCCGTCACGATCTGTCTCGCAATGATCTGATGGAGCAACTCGCAGACGCCCGTCAACGCACCGATGATCTGTTCGCTGTGGTAGAGCCTGATTCTCTCTACGAACGCCCCATCGCCGAACGTCACCGCATCGTCTTCTATATAGGTCATCTCGAAGCCTTCGATTGGAATCTGTTCCACGAACGAGTTCTTGGACTGAAGAGCTTTCATCCCGACTTCGACCGGCTGTTTGCCTTCGGCATCGACCCGGTTGGCGGTGGACTGCCCACCGATCAGCCTGCGGACTGGCCTGCGATTGCGGCAGTGCGGGAGTACGTGCGAAAAATCCGGGCGGTTCTGAACCAGAAACTCGCCGAGGCACTGAGCGATTCCGTCCCACCCGCGCCCGACGGTTTCCCGCTCAGCACTCTGCTCAACGTAGCCATCGAGCACCGCCTGATGCACGCTGAAACGCTGGCCTACATGCTGCACCAGTTGCCGCTGGATAAGAAAGTTCCGCAAAGAGAGTCCCCGAGCATACTTGCCCCGCCCGTCGCTCATCGCAGCATCGACATTCCCGCCGGTTCGGTTACGCTTGGCCTTCCACGCGACATTGGCCTTTTCGGCTGGGACAACGAATATGAAGCCCACCGCATCAGCGTCCCGGCATTTGCCATCGATCAGTACCAAGTAACGAACCAGCAATACCTGGCGTTTATGGATGCGGGCGGCTATGAAGCACGGGAGTACTGGATCGACAGTGACCGCAACGAAGATTGGGAGTGGAAGTGCAAGCAGGGAATCTCACATCCGGCTTTCTGGAAGCACGAAGGCAATCGTTGGCTGTATCGCACGATGTTCAACAACATCCCTCTGCCGCTAAATTGGCCCGTGTATGTAAGTCAGGCGGAAGCGAAAGCATACGCCCGCTGGGCAGGGAAGTCACTGCCTACGGAAGCGGAATGGCAGCGCGCGGCTTGCGGTACAGCGGACAGCAGCGAGCGGGCATATCCGTGGGGCGAGGAAGAGCCTGCGCAACAATTCGGCAACTTTGATTTTGCCGGCTGGAGTCCCGCTCCGGTAAACGCATTTCCCCAAGGCCAAAGTGCCTTCGGCGTTCACGGCATGCTCGGCAATGGCTGGGAGTGGACCTCCACCGAATTCGCTCCCTTCCCCGGATTCGAGCCGTTCCCGTTCTACCGCGGCTACTCTGCCGATTTCTTTGATGGCAAACACTTCGTCCTGAAAGGCGGCTCCGCGCGCACGGCGGCATGCATGTTGCGCCGCACGTTCCGCAACTGGTTCCAGGCGCACTACCAATTCGCGTATACGGGATTTCGCTGCGTGCGCCGCTGATTATGAATGAGGGGTTGACAATATGCTGACTCAAACCATCACTCCGAACACAACGTACGAATTTGCCGCAGATGTCCGCAGCGGGCTCACCAAGCCAGGCCAGAAAGAATTGCTGTCGAAATATTTGTATGACGACGTGGGTTCCGCGTTGTTCGAAGTAATCAGCCACCTGCCGGAATACGGGCTCACGCGCGCCGATGAGCGCCTTCTTCGGCGGCACGCTCATGACATCGTGGATCGCCTGGCCACTCCCGTTTCCGTGGCTGAATTGGGCAGCGGCAGCGGCCGGAAAACTCGCCACATCCTCGAAGCTCTTTGCCGCCGCCAGCGCACATCGTACTATCCCATCGAGATTTCCCCCTCCGCTCTCGCCATGTGCGAACGCGAGCTTCGCGACATCGAGTCCATCAGTATCCTGGGTTTCGAGCGCGAATACCTCGACGGATTGCTCGAAGTAGCCGCCCACCGCTCGACTGGCCAGCATCTTCTTGTATTGTTCCTTGGCAGCACGATTGGAAACTTCGACCGCCCCGCCGGAATCAAGTTCCTTGGCGAAGTTCGACGCATTCTTCAGCCCGGAGATTCGCTTCTCCTCGGAACCGACCTGGAGAAATCGAGTGTTCAACTGCTGGCGGCGTACGACGACGAACTTGGCGTGACCGCCGCCTTCAATCTGAACTTGCTGGCGCGCATCAATCGCGAACTGGAAGCTAACTTCGATCTGTCGCACTTCGAGCACGTGGCAAGAATCAATCACGAAACCCGCAGCGTTGAAATGCATCTGCGGTCCATGAGCCGCCAAACCGTGACCATTGAAGCCGCTGAGCTTTCCGTCGAGTTTCTCGAGGGCGAAACTATCTGGACGGAAAGCAGCCACAAATATTCGCTTCCAGAAGTGGTTTCGCTCGCCCGCACCGCCGGCTTCCGCTGCGCCGCGCAATGGGTCGACGAGCAATGGCCGTTCGCGGAGAACCTGCTAATCGCGGAATAATCCCGCCGCGCACTCGTTGTAGGATTTCGCCTGCGCTCGCTTCCGCTACTTCTTCCCTGCGAGACTGCCTTCGAAGCAGACGTAAAACTTTGTAAATCCTCCCGTTTTGCTCTCTGCGCCATGTAGATTAACAATTAGATGAATAGGCAGATAAATTGCCAGTGTTTGAATGCGCGGGTGGACCTCCTTCCAGCGATCGCATTTTATGGCTTGGCTTCCGCAGTCCTGCTTGTGCCCTTCACCTGCGCGTTGCCCTCGACTGCGCAAACTCAGCAGACGGCCGCTCCCGGCACCAGCAATCGGCGTATCGGTGCCATCAAAACCATCACCGGCACGGTAATCACGCTAACCCCGGACTCTGGCTCCGACATCAACGTCACGGTCCAGGCTACTACCCGCATCGTTCGCATCGCCCCGGGCGAGAAAGATCTTAAGAACGCCACGCCCATCCAGTTGCAGGATCTCCAGGTAGGAGATCGCATCCTGGTTGGTGGCAAACCCTCGGACGATAACTTGTCGCTCGCGGCGTCGTCCGTTGTAGTGATGAAGCGCACCGACCTGGAGGCCCGGCATCAACAGGATCTTCAAGACTGGCAGAAGCGTGGAGTGGGTGGACTGGTCAGTGCCGTGGACGGAACGGCGGGAACCGTCACTATTTCTGTCGTCAGTTTCTCGGGGAAAAAAGAGCTGGTCGTCCATAGCTCCAAAGCCACGATAATTCGCCGATACACTCCGGATTCCGTGAAGTTCGATGACGCCAAGCCCAGCACGCTGCAGGAGGTTCACCCCGGCGATCAGGTGCGGGCTCGCGGTGACCGCAACGCCGACGGCACTGAGGTGGCGGCCGAAGAGATTGTTTCCGGATCGTTTCGTAATGTTGCCGGCACCGTCAATTCGGTGGACGCCAACTCTTCTATGCTGAGTGTTCAAGATTTGTTGTCGAGGAAGGCAGTGCTGGTCAAAGTGACCGCGGATTCGCAACTTCGCCACTTGCCTCCCGAGATGGCGCAGCGAATTGCGATTCGCTTGAAAGGAACGGCAGGCGGAGGGACCGCCTCTTCAGGTGCCGCGTCCGGACCGGGTGCCGGCCCGACTACGACGCCCGGGCAAACAGCGAGTCCTGCCGCGTCCCCCGGAGTATCAGAAAGCGGAAGCCCGAGGGGAAATGGCATGGGCGGGCGCACCGGAGGCTCTCCGGATTTTCAGCAAATGCTCAGTCGCATGCCCGCGGCGTCGCTGGCCGATCTGCACAAAGGAGATGCGGTGATGCTGGTCTCGACCGAAGGCACTGCGGGAACAGGCACAGCAATCCAACTGCTCAGCGGCGTCGAGCCCATTCTGCAAGCTTCACCTGGTGCCGCCCAGGCCATGATGCTTGCGCCCTGGAGCCTCGGCGCTCCCTCCGCCGACGCCGGGGGTCCATGAGTCGTTGCTACCCTCGCAACCAAATGCCGCATTCACATTTATACCGAAGACTTATGTCATGAAACGGAATCTCGGAATGAAGGTTCGTAAGTGTCTCTGTTTTGGACTGATTCTTCTGTCGTTGCAGTTGTGCGCAACGCTCGGCGTATCACAGGCTGCCGTACCCCCGACAGGCTCCGCCGCCTTGCGCGGCCAGGTGACCGACCCTTCCGGCGCCGCCATCGCCCATGCCGACGTCGTCCTGACGCCGGCGGCCCCTTCTGCTGCCCTTATCAAAACGCAAACCGACGGGCAGGGCATGTATGAGTTCAAAGCGCTGGCGGTTGGGCAATACTCGCTGACTGTGGTGGCTCAGGGATTCGCCGTCTACGAAAACGACAACGTTGTTATCTCTGGCGATACCCTCCGCCTCAACGTCGCCATGAGTATCCAGGTCGAGGAGCAGAAGATTCAAGTCTCCGATACGGTCCCCACTGTCGATGTAAATCCCGCCAACAACGCCGGAGCTATCGTCATTTCAGGCAAAGAACTCGAAGCTCTGCCTGACGATCCCGACGAATTGCTCACCGACCTGCAGGCGCTCGCGGGTCCCTCCGCCGGTCCTAACGGCGGACAAATGTATATCGACGGTTTCACCGCCGGCCAGCTTCCTCCCAAATCATCCATCCGCGAGATTCGCATCAATTCAAATCCGTTCTCCGCGGAATACGACAAGCTCGGCTACGGACGGATTGAGGTCTTCACCAAGCCGGGCACGGACAAATACCACGGGCAATTCATGGTGAACGGAAACGATTCGGCATTCAATTCGTCCGACCCGTTTGCCGGGGCGGAGCCCGGCTATGACACCGTGCAATACAACGGAAATATCGGCGGCCCGATTAACAAGACATCTTCCTTTTTTTTCAACGTCGATCGCAGAAATATTAACGACCTCGCCGCCATCGACGCCGTAACTCTCGATCAAAGCCTCAATCCGTTTCATAAGATCGAGTCCGTATCCAATCCGCGGCGACGCACGAACATCAGCCTGCGACTAGACTCCGCCCTCACCAAGAACAACACGTTGACCTCCCGCTATCAGTATTATCGGGACACGCAGACCAACAACGGTCTCACCCAGCCGGGCACCTTGCCTTCGCAGGCTTACGACTCCACCTCCACCGAGCACACATTTCAAATCGGTGACACGCAGGTCATTGGCTCGAAGGTGATCAATGAAACGCGCTTTCAATATCTGCGGAGCTCCGACGGTCAGACCGCATTGGATACGAACCCCGCCGTCAACGTTTTGGGTACATTTAAGGGCGGAGGCAACGGCGAGATCAGCACCGACCAACAGGATCACTACGAGGTGCAAAACTACACCTCGGTGATTCACGGCAATCACATCATCAAGTTTGGAGGCCGTGTACGTGTGGTGCGCGATGGCAACAATTCCAACGCCGGTTTCAACGGCACATTCACATTCTCGTCGCTAAACGGAGCCACAGACACTCCTGCAAATTGCTCAACTCTAGGGCAGTCTCCGGCGTGTCCCATTTCTCTTGCCTTTGCATTAGGCCAGATTCAGAACCCGCTCAACAATAATGGCGCACCTCCATATGCCACCCAGTTGACATTCACACAAGGCTCAACAGCCGCCAACGTTGCCACCTACGACGTCGAACCCTACATTCAGGATGACTGGCGCATCCGCTCGAACATCACTTTCAGCTTTGGCTTGCGCTATGAAATGCAAAATCACATTCGCGACCACCTGGACCTGGCCCCGCGTTTGGGCATTGCGTGGGGAGTCGGCGGCCGGAGCGGCCCTCCCAAGGTGGTGATTCGTGGCGGAGCAGGCATCTTCTACGACCGCTTTCAGGAAACGCAGATCCTCCAGGCAAAACGGCTGAATGGCATCACCCAGCAGCAGTACGTCATCAATAATCCCACCTGCTTCCCAGGAGTAGACCAGCCGCTTAACACCGCGTTCACCAACTGCGGCACGGTCGGTGCAAGCACTTCAACCACCTATCAGATCAATCCCTCACTCTACGCGCCCTACACCTTGCAGTCGGCAATCAGCGCAGAGCGGCAACTCACCAAGTCTACCACTCTGTCCGTTACTTATCTAAGCTCGCGTGGCTTCGACCAGTTGCTCACGATCAACGCCAACGCTCCCCTCCCGGGCACTCCGTGCAAATCGTGCATGCCGCCGAACCCCGCCAGCGGCAACCTCTACCAGTACGTTTCCGAAGGAGTTTTCCGGCAGAACCAGCTCATCGTGAACACGAACATTCGCGCCGGCACAAAGCTGCAGCTATTTAGCTACTACACGCTGAACTACGCCAAAAGCGATACTGCCGGGGTCTCAAGCTTTGCGTCGAACTCTTACGACATCAGCCAGGACTACGGCCGCTCCTCCTTCGACACCCGCCAGCGCCTGTTTCTGGGCGGTTCAATCGCCATGCCGTATGCCATTCGTCTCAGCCCGTTCATGGTGGCTAGCTCCGGTTCGCCCTTCAACATCACCAGCGGTAGCGATTTGAACGGCGATTCAATTTTCAACGACCGTCCGGGACTGCTCTCCACGGCAACTTGTCCTACTGTGGTGCCGCCAGGATCTGGATCGAGCATCTATTGCACGCCCCTGGGGACGTTCGACGCGTCGCCAGCTCCAGGAGGAAGAATCACTCCCATTTACTACGGCACCGGCCCCACACACGTCTCTCTGAATTTGCGCTTGAGCAAAACCTTCGGATTCGGCCCCAAGGTGAAGAATACCTCGGGGAACCAAGGTGGTCCGGGCGGCGGCCCCGGCGGGGGCGGTAGTTCTCGCGGGGGAGGTGGTCCGCGCGGTCCGTTGTTCGGCGGCGGTGGTGGTGGTCCCATGATGGATCGAAGCGCTTCTGATCGCCGCTACAGTTTGACGCTGAGCGCTTCTGGGCGCAATGTATTCAACAAGGTGAATCTCGGAAATCCTGGTGGCGTCCTGGGATCGCCATTCTTCGACAAATTCAATAGTCTGCAAGGCGGTCCGTTCTCCACCGGAGTGGCCGTTCGTCGCATCGATCTGCAAGCGACCTTCAGCTTCTGATGCTGTTCACATTTTCGGGTAGACAACAGTTCGTAGAGCAGGCGCGTTCATGCCTGCGTCAGAAGGCCGAATTGGGTTGGACTCAGCCTCTGAAGCACATTCGCTTTTCTCCGTAAGCGCGATATGCTGGATGTGGGCCTGGATAGTCGGCGCCCGCAAAGTAAATCTTCTTGTCCCCTCGCTCGACCACAAGACGCCAGTTTCTCCGCTGGACCGCCGCCGCAGGCACTGTCGCGCTGGCCGGAGACTCCATCCTGCTCGCGCCCAACCGTGTTCGTGTTGTGCGCCAGGACTTTTTCCTGCCCCGCTGGCCGGAACGGCTGAGTGGGTTCACTGTCGCTTTGCTCAGCGATTTCCACTACGACCCTTACTTCTCGGTCCACCCGCTTCATGCGGCTATTCCTATGGTCAACGATCTTCATCCCGATCTGATCGTGCTCGGCGGAGATTTCGTTTCCGTGCCCACGATCGGGGACGACCGCAAAGCCGCGTTTGCCGCCGAACCCTGCGCTCGCCTCCTGCGCCAGATGACCCCCCCTTTTGGCCTCTGGGCTGTTCTGGGCAACCACGATGAAGGTACGGACCACAGACATGTCACCCGCGCACTCCAGTCCGAAAATATTCAGGTGCTGGCGAATCAGTCGCAGGCGATCGAGCGCGATGGCGCGCGCATCTGGCTGGCAGGTGTGAATGATGTGCTCAGCAAGACCGCCGACTTATCAAAGACGCTGCGCCGCGTTCCTGCCGGCGAAGCCGTGATTCTCCTGGCGCATGAACCGGACTTCGCCGATGAAGCCGCAAAATTTCCCATCGACCTGCAACTTTCGGGACACTCTCATGGAGGCCAGGTCAGAATCCCGTTGTTGCCACCGCTTTACCTGCCGAAGATGGCGAAGAAGTATATCTGGGGGAGATACCAGGTGGGTCCGCTCGCGCTCTACACGACCGCTGGCCTTGGAACCATCGGGGTTCCGATGCGCTTGAATTGTCCTCCTGAAATTGCATTGCTGACCCTCAGGCCCTCGCCGACAAAATAGCTTCAAGGAGGAGGATGGCCTGCTTCAATGACGCCGCCTCAGCATAAATATGCAATCGCCTTCACATCGGGAACTTCCTAGCGCTGCGGACTTCCCTAAATAGACTGATAACAATATACTTATCCCCGCATTAAGCTGGCCACGCAGTTGCCGATGAAGGAAGGTACAAGAGCGGCACCGTCGCGCCTGAAAGGCTTCACGCATGCTTCGTATCTGGCCCTGGCTATTGATCCTTACACTTCCCGCTCCCAGCACGGCTTCTGTCCAGGTTCCATCTCCTCGCCAGCACCAGGCTGTTTTGGTTGAGCGGGAACGCCAGCTCTGGAAGACTCCCCGACGAGCCGCCGAGTTCAGTGACATCCCGCACGTGAGCGCGCGCTCGCGCTGCGAAGATACGCGGCCGCCGCAGGCGCTGACCACGCCCGACCCTCTGCTGGTTCCCGCCGGGGCAGGATCGAAAGTCAGAGTGAGCTTCATTGTCGGTGCTGATGGGCGCGTGCATAGTCCTCTGATTCTGCAGAGCGCCGGCCCTGCGGGCGATCGCAACGTGCTGCGAACGGTGCGCACCTGGCGGTATCGTCCTGCAACCTGCAACGGCGTGCCGACCGAAGCCGAAGGGAAGATCGAGTTCTCCCGCCGTTGAGATTCCGTCACTAGGGTAACCTGCGTCGCCGAACCCGCTTGCGCTAGAATGACCCCAGCAGCGGCGGTCTTGAGTCGTGGACAGAGACAAGAAACCAATCAAACCATCCGGATCCGCTTCGGCGCAGCACGATCCCGACGTGCCAAATGACGTTCCCAGCATCGGACCGCACAATCCGGCGCTGGGAGAAATCTATCAGCGACTCTATCCGGAGATGCGGCGGCCCAAGCCTAACCAGGAAGCCATTGCTGCGGCTCTGCAAGCCATGCAACGCCTCACCATGGAAGCGGATTCCGAACCAGTGGCGGAGGACGCCTCGCTCGAAACTGCCGTAGACCCGCAAGATATCTGTCGCGTCTGCGGACATCACAATCGCACGGGCAACAAGTTCTGCGGTGCGTGTGGGATTGCTCTCGGAACTGAAGCAGTCCAGCTCACTACTCACGCGACGAGCACTCTCGACTCGCCCACGGTAGAGAACCACGAAGAGCCTGTGCCCCAAACTCCGCCACCAGCGCCGGAAGCGGCGGATGAGGTTCATCCCTCCGCCGGAACTCCGGCTGGGACGCATCACTATCACCATCACTACCATCACCACTATTTCCAGGGCGGACGTGCCGACGACGCTGCATCGGCTCCTCGGCCTAACGCTCCCGAGAGCGCGCGGGAAGCGGACCGGATGCGAGTGGCTGCGGCTGCGAAGGGCGAACCTATGAGCCGCAGCGAGGCCGCGGTGCGGCGTGTCACGCAGGAATGGGTTTTGGCCTGCAATACGCGGCAACTGGATGAGCTGATCGAACTCTACGCTGCGGACGCACTGGTGCTGCGCTCGAATCTGCCTCCGATTCGCGGCGCGATGGCGGTGCGCGAGTTCTTCCATGCATCGCTCGAAGCCGGACTCGGAGAAGTGGCTGTCGATCCGATGCGCGTGGAAGTCGTTGGAGACATGGCTCACGAAGTGGGACGCTATAGCGCGCTGGTACCGGGAACGGCGGGCAAGCGCCGCGAAGAGCGCGGCAAATATCTTTGGGTCTTCGCCAAGCAGTCGAGCGGAGATTGGAAGCTGGTCTCGGAATGCTGGTCGAGCGATCTGACGCTTTCCAGTGCGGAGTCTGATATCCCGAAGCAGGCTCCTTCAGCGAAGCCGCAGCCGCGGAGAAGCTAGTGGTCAGTGGTCAGTGATCAGTGGCCAGTAAGAACGAGGTCTGATCACTGACCACTGGACGCTGACCACTGCTCCTCTCACTGCTTTACTCCCAACTTTCCCAACTCTCCCCGCAACTGTTCCAGCGTTTGCATCTGAATGGTTCGCATGCCCAGCTTCGCGGCGCATTCCAGGTTCAGGGTGCGGTCGTCGATGAAGCAGCATTCTTCCGGATTGATCTGCGTGATCTCGATCGCGAGACGGTAAATGCCGCTCTCCGGCTTGCGCAGTCCTACGAAGCAGGAGCTGACGAAGAGGCGGAAGATTTCCCGCAAGCCGTACTTCTCGATGCGGTGAAGGTTCAACTCGCGCGACTCGTTGTTGATCGTGCCCATGAAATACTTGCCGGAATCGGCGAGAGCACGCGCGAAGGCGAGAATTTCCGGCGTTGGCTGCGACAGCGAGAACATGTAATTGCGAAACGCGTCGCGGGTGAAGGGACGGTTTCGGTAAAACACAGTGCGGTCCAGATATTCGTCCAGCGAGATCTTGCCGCGCTCAAACGACGAGACCACCATTTCGTGCCGCGAGTGAAACTCTTCTTCGTCGAGACGAAAGTGTTCGAGCGCAGCCATGCGCTCGGTGCGATCCCACGCGTTGGTGAGAAGAACTCCTCCAACGTCCCAGAAGATGGCGTGAATGGTGGGCAAGAATGAGTCCTCCTGGATGCGGACTTAGCTACACGGATTCCGGAAACTCGCCTCGCCGGACGCGTTCGACAAATCGGCTGGCCCATGCTGGGGTCTCAGCCTTGTGAAGGCGCCGCCAGACGACCGGTTTGCCGGATCCTTCCAGCGGGCGAGTTGGGTGCTTCTCCAGCCCATCGTCGTACCACCACGCGCCCTGGAGGACATTCGCGGCCGTTTGCCTCAAGAAGGTAAAGCCGCTATGGTCGCTATGGAGCCATTTGAAGCGTGCGAAAAAGTAGTCGCCAAGCTTCTGCCAGCCGTAGTAATACGCCGTCAAGTCCTCGTTGCCACCATAGCAATATGGGGCGATGAGACGGCCTGCAACCGGCGTGACATACACATTCGAGTTGCTCCCTTCGTTCAGCCATGCTCCTTTGAGTTTTAGGAGCTCAGGCGGGAGGTCGACTGATTCCCGCGGGGACCTAGGTTGTTCGCTCCAGGCGTGTACGATCCCGCCGATCATCTCCTTAAGCTCAGCGAGCTGGACTCCCAGCCCTGTGACTAGACGCACCTGTTCTTCCTTGGTCGGGTCTGGGCCTGAGCCGGTGGTGGCGCCTGCGACGGCGACGGTATCGCGAATGACATCGCGGAGGGGGGCCCCGAGGCTAACGTGTAGCTGGGTACGATCATAGCCAAGGGCCTGCATATCCTTCACGTCAAACGGCAGGCTCGCGAGTTCCTGGGTCACGATTATCAGAGGTTTGCCGAGTGCCATCGCGTAGCCCGCCTCCCACATGACATTGGGGGAGCAGCCGGTGAGATCGGCGACGCAAAACGAGCACTCGCGGAGGGCGGCGAGCAGTCGATCGGTAATGCGGCCTGCAGGCCTTTGCTCATCCAGGCGGCTGCACGTAACTCCGCCGGCAGGCGGGACCGCTTCTACATGGAGCTTTATGGTTGCATAAACGTCGTCGAACCCTTTCGCGAATGGCATGATCACAAAACATTTCACAGTTGCCCAACCTCGGTGCGGGCTGAATAAACTGATCACCCAACACCAAACACACTAAAGGCCGCTTTCACCAAAACACCTAGCACGATCAACGCCAGGGAGGGCACGGCGACAAGATTCGACGCTGAGGTAATTTACTCCAAACGTGCAATAGTTGAAAGAGGCGGGCGACACCGAACGGGTCAAAGTCAACGGACAAGAGTGTCCGACCCACAAGGGCAGGTAAAGCAGGTTCCTCACCGGGCTTTCAGCCTAGTTCGGAATGACATCGCACAAGTGTGTGAGCCGACCTTACAGAACCCCAGCGACACCGGGCCCGATTCCAGCTCCTGCGAAAGTTACGGACGTAACGCGCGAGCCCAGCCATTTTTGTGGCAAGGTAAGTGCAGTGACGAAGCCATATCAGAGCGACTACATCGACTGGGACAAGGGACGCGACGGCTATATCAATTCGCCGACGGCTTACGTTCCCGTCCCGAAGCCTGCTGCAAGTGGCCGACGCTATCTCTTGAGTATTGCCGCGGAAGAACGTTTCGGAAGCCTGATCGCCGCCGGCGGGACCATCTGGGCGGCGTACGTGGCAACGGTAGATTATGCCGGCTTGTGGCGCATGCAAATCATGCCGCCCGGTCCCGTGGAGGTTTGCATCTTGGGGGTTCTGGCATGGCTCCATGCGAAATGGCGGCGCTCCGCGAAGGTCGATTGAAGGCCTGACCTCTCCAGCCTGACCTCTCCAGCCTGACCTCTCCAGAAAGACAAGCTGACTCTCAATTACAACTTTCTGCCAACGACGCACACGGCCAGCATAAATAGGTACATGGCTGAGAGTCCCGCTCCGAGGACGATGGCTTGCGTTAGCCAAAGCCGCTTCTTCAAATACACCGTTTGCTGGTAGATGAAGTTCGGAAAGAGGATAGACGTCCAGTACACAGCCTGGACCGCCGGCGCCTCACGATAGATTTTTGTGAGCACTATGTAGAGAGCGGCTATCACGAGAGCGCTCAATATCGACAGGCGAAAGGCGATCCGCCGTTCGCTCGGCGAAAGTTTTGGCCCGCCGGCAGCGCATCGTTCCAACATTGCAAGTGTCATCGTGTCATCTCCTTTGATTTGTTTCGAACGTGAATTCTGAATTTGCGGGTGCAAATGAGCGTCGATGGCTCCAGCCAACACGTCCAAAACCAAGCCCACCGACGCGCGCTGTCTCGCCAGCACCGCAGCAAATTCCTCACCGTAGCGCTCACGCCACCGCGCGGGATACAGCTGCAGCAGCCAGTTCATGCGTGCGCCAGTCTCCGCTGGCCGGTGCGCGCCACCGCCATCATGGAATCCAGGCGGGCGCGCAGGGAACGTTCGCCCAGGGTGGTGAGCCGGTAGGGGTTGCGGCGGTCGTTATTTTTGCTTTTCAAGGGCTCAATGAGCCCGCGCGCCTCAAGCCGGGCCAGCGCCCCATACAGCGTTCCCGGCCCCAGACGCGTACCGGCAATGGCTTCTATGTCCTCTGTCATGGAATAGCCGTGCCTGGGCCCCTCGGCCAGACTTACCAGGATCAGCAAGGCCGGCTCGGAGAACCGGCCAAAATCCTCCAGCTCGGCATCGTCTTTGGGCTTTCGTATCATAAGTATCGTCCCGCGTAATACGTGATGCGTATTACGTATAGTGATATAGTACGTATGACGTACTATGTTGTCAAGGAAGAAATATCGATCTTTGCAAAATGTTTTCCTGCTGGAGGTTTCAACCGATTGCCCTAGTGTTTGTAGACCGTGGTACCGGGATGGTAGTTGCGCCAATCGAACCAGTAGTCTTTCAGGGCGGGGATGTGCTTCAGGCATTTGCCTTGCGCGGGGCCGGAGGTGGCACAGCCTTGAAAGTTCCACTGGCTAGCGGTAGTAGCGTCGATCAGCGTCCAGTCTTTGGTGTCGCCCTGCAAAAAGAATTCGGCGTCGCGGCCGTCGATGCGGCTTTCGAAGACGCGGAAGGATTTGCCGTCGGGGCCGAGGACTAGAAGGAGCGGCGTGCCGTTGACGCGATCGACGACCGGAGACTGCTTGGCGAAAGTTTCCCAGGGATAGGCGCGGGCGGCGCCGTCGATCGTGAGTCCGATGACCACGTCGCGCGACTTGAGTTCGGTGCCGGGAAAGCTGATGACTACCGGCAACTTGGCAACGTCGGGCTCCCAGTTGGAGTCGTACTCTTTCGTGTATTTGGCGACAGGCGCGAGCACCTGTCCTGTGGGAGTTTCGCTTCTCCACTGGCCGAAGCTGAGTTCGTCGCTGAGGACGAGTTCGAGCGCTGCACCTTGCAGCGGGCCGTAGATGGCCTTGCCGGTGATTTGCTGCCACCAGGTTCCGGTTTCGCGGTCGCGCATGAGGAAGTTCTGGTTGTTGATCCCGGCCAGATAAAAATGCAGCACTCGTCCGTTCACCGTTCGCGTCCACACCAGACCGGTGTGACACAGCGTTCAATAACTGACCGCGATGGGCACGCCTGCGACCACGTCGTTGAGGACGTGATGGTAGGCCATCTGGCTGATGGGATAGGCGCGGGCGTCGTCGCTGACCCGGACGGCCAGGATCATTTCTTTAGTGTCGAGCTTACTTGCGGATTGAGGTACGAACTGAGCGCCCGCGATGGGATGGAACATCCACTCGAAATAATTGAGGCGCGCCATGACGGCGGAGAACGTGACGACCAGCAGAGTCAGCACGAGAAGCGACTTGCGCCACCGGCCTACGGTTCTCCACAGTGCGAAGACGAGGGCGAAACAGGCCAGACCCGCGATCAGAGTCCCCAGCGGAGCGCGCTGGCGAAGCGCCATCGCAACCAGCAACGCGCGGGGCGCTTGGTGACGAAAGGGACGAATGATAAAGGCAGGAATGAAGAACAGGCTAACCGCGGCCAGGGCGCAGAGTAAGAACGTGGTCCAGATCCAGCGCGGCGTTCTACGTTGAGTGTGAACTGGCGACGTGGATAGCGACGATGCGCTCATAGATTGATCGAGTGGCTGATCGAATGATTTTAGTCCGTGATAGTACGGGAATGGATAGTGACGGCGGAATAGTACAAAAGAATGAGGGCCCCGATCCGTGGGTCGGGGCCCTCATTGCTGTGCGTTACTTACGTTAGTTGCTGCGCGCGACCTGGTTCTGGCGGTAGCTTAGGTTATCCACGTTGCGGAACATGGGCGTTCCGGGCGGCAGGTTCGACGGTACGGTGAACAACGGGTCGAAGGTGTATTGCCGGTCCGGAGGGTTGTAGACCAGGTTGCAGCATTTGAAGGTTCCGGTGGCATAGGTGTTCCAGTAGAGGCTGACCAGGGAGCCCTTGTAATAGAGCGCCTGCTGGGCACCTGCAGCCGGAACGCCGCCCCAATCCTCGAGGAAGCGGAGGAAGTTGTGAATGCCGCCGTCCATACCGAAAGCAAACTCGGGAGTCTGGGCGACGTTGGTGAAGGCGATGGTCTTTCCTCCGGCGACCGCGACGCGGTAATAGGAGGTAACCGCAATCCGGTTGGGGGTGACAGCGGGAACGCTCTGGCCGCCCGTATTAATGGGGTTCTGCAAGCTGCCATTGAATTGATTCGCGTTGGCGAGGAAGGCATTGGAAATGCCGGCATCCTGCCAGTTGTTGGAGAGCATGGATACGGCGTCGGCGATCACGGATGCGGCTGCGTGAATCGGTTCTGGGTTGGCCGGGTTCGTCCAAGTGGCGTCAAAGTTCAGGTTGCCCGGAGTGCATGGGTTCGGGACGGCGGCAACTGCGGCGGGGCAGTTCGAGTTGTAGTTGCCCTGAATATAAACCGGATTCTCCGAGGCGACCGTAAAGCCGCCGCAAGCGGTTGGGTTGGCTGCGGTTTGGGTGCAGTTGTTAGTCGCGTTGCCCGGCGGCATGGTGGGCAGATTGCCCAGCGATCCGTCCACAAGTTTGAGCCCGTGGCGCGCGCCGGTTACGCGATTGGCGCGGCCATAGGTGAAGGTGTTGATGCGGTGAGCGAAAGGATTGGGCGGATTGGTGACGTCGGTATCGGTCGTGGTCTGCGTGCCAAAGGCATCGCCCACGGTTTTGACGCCATACTTGGTGACGGCGCCGTCATTCCACATTTCGACGTCTTCGGGAGAGACGCCGTTGTAGTTCACAGGTTCGAGATTTCCATTGGGCGCGAAGGGTGCTCCGCCGGCATAGTTGACCGTGTCTTCGAATCCGTAGGCGCCGAGCAGGATGTTGCTCGGGTTGTGCGCGGCGACAGGGTCGTACTGCATGCCGCGGCGGTCTGAGAAGTAGAGGACATACCCGTTCTGGGTGACAAAGTCCACATTGGTTCCCGTGGTGCCGGTGAGTCCCCTGAGCCAGTTCTTGAGGTTGCCCACGTCGAGTTCAACGGCGTTCATGACCCCGTTCGGAGTGCCGGTAGTCTGAGCGAAAGTGCCGGCGACGTCGTTGTTTTCGCCCTCACGGGTATCGTATAAGTTGATGGGATACCAGTTGTACTGCGAGTTCAGGCCGAAATAAGTGGTGGGGCTGGTGGTGACTGATGGTCCGGCGACGGAAGCGAAAGTTTTCGAATCCGTGGCGTTGACGGTGCCGTCGCCGTTGCGGTCCGCAGTCATCTGGAAATAGAGGATCGCGTTCCTGTGATCGGTGAGAATGTTATATCCCGTAGCTCCGAGCGAATTAGAAGCTTGCTGCACCGCGGAGGTTCCGGGGGCAGTGGGTACCTGCACGCCGCGGGCGAAGCCGAGCGTCAGCCACTCCTTGGTGACACCGTGCCACAGGCCGTCGGCGGTCCACTTGGCTTCCACCAGGAGCCAGCCGTTGATGAGAGGCCACTCGGCCAGGGTCGGATTGTGCGTGGCGGTTGCGGTTCCGGGAACCCACTGCGGCCAAATGAAACTGGCGTCGCCATTGGTGCACGGGTTGCCGACGGAGCCGCCACCGGTGGTTCCGCACGCGGCTTCACCGAAGTAGTAGGTGTTGCCGTTGACGATGATTCCGCTCTGCGCTCCACCGGTTGTTAGGAACGGCCCAGGTACGTTGGCAAATTCACCGGGCGGTACTGCGCTGGCGAGCTCCACATCCTGGGTCAGGTCTCCGTTCCAACCGGGCAGGTGCAGATCAGCTTGTTTATCGCTGAGCAGGACGCGAATCTGAGCCACGTTCGCCAGACGAGATCCACCCAGCAAACCGGTCGTGGATTCGCCCGGCGGCGGACGGCGGATGATCTCGAACGGGTGCGTCGTGCCATTCACGAACGGCAGCGACAGATTGCTCGCACCGGTGCCGTTGGGGCCATTGGTGGTCCCGGGCGGGGTACCGTTTCCGTCAATGATGTAACCCTGATACGGCACGCCAAGTGAGACGTTGTACCAGGCGGCAACCTGCCCCGAGGCGTGACCGCCAGAGACGCTGCCGTTTGTGATGCCCAGAGCCGTGGTGGAAATATCAACGCACGTGGCGCTCGGCACTGCGGCTGCGACGTTGGCCATTTGCGCATTGCAACCGCCGCTGGTGGTTGGAATCATGACAGTGCCGCCGTTGTTGTTGCCAGCGGAAGGGACGCCGTTATCCATCTGTTGGCGGATGACGTTGCCGAAGGCAGCGATCTTGTCTCCAAAAACCAGGTTAGCGCCATTGGCGACGCCAAGGTAAAGGTCACCGTTGGTGTGCACGCGGCCGGCAAAGCCCAGGTCAGGACTACGGCCAAAGAAACAATCGCCATCGCAAAACACGCCAAACTGAAACACGGGAATCAACGCGACTTCGGCGGTGCGGGTCATGCTGACGGTTTCGCCGTTAAAGCGTTGGGCAGAGGCGTTGAGGGTGACGGGAATAATTTGCGCGTAAAGGCCGGCGTCAGGACCGGACTGAATTGGACCCCACACTGGAGGAGGAAGCGGCACAGAGCAGGGATTTGCCACTCCAGGATTCACTGGAGTTACGTTGTAGGCCGCGTAGGTAACGGTCGGATCCCAAGTGGGAAGATTTGAGCTCACGGCGCAGATTTGTCCAGACGTGGGCGCCTGAATGCTCTTGAAGGTGTTGGCCAAGTCGGAAGTCTGCTTCTCGATGGCGCCTTCGGTTGCCCGATAGGTGTAGTTGTTGCTGAGATCAGCGGCGCCGACCTTCTGCTCGGTATTCACCATCATGAGCAGAGAGACCGCGAGTCCCGTCAACATCAACATCAACAAGAGGGACGCGATAAGCGTGAATCCTCGTGAATCATGTTTGGCGCTACGCATCGTATTTCTCCTCATTTCCTAACCAGTTCCTTTTTTCTGTCCGCGTGAGACGCATATCAATAGGCCGAGCCTGAAATCGGGTACTCCTGCTGCGAAGTCAAGTTGCGGGCGGCGATCGAGGTCTGGAGATCAAGACCCTGATAGCCGCCGTAGGTCGACTGCTGGCTGCGCATGCTCATGTGGACGATGTTGACTTTGGTGATCATGCCCGGATTGGTACCGGCAGGCAGAGTAGCTTGATTGGCCTGAACGACTCCGGCGTTGTAGACGTCATAGCTGAACTTGAGGTAAACCACGTTCTCCGCCACGGGAGCGGGAAGCTTGCCGCTCTGGATCCGCATCAGGCGCGGAGTGACGCCATCGGAGGGAGAAATATCCAGATAGTAGGTAACGGCCGTCAGGCGAACTGCGGACGGTGTGGCCCCAGCGCCAACGGCGAACTGCTTCAGATTGCCGGTGCCCGGGCCAGGCTGGTTAATATGTCCCGGATCCGTGGCAGCGAAGGTGACCGTGTAGCAGGCGGTATTCGTGCCAGTTGGCGGGCACGTAGCTACGTTCGCGGTTATGACACCGACGGCATTGGTGCCAAACATGATCATGTCGCCGATTTGCAAGCCCACTGGATTGCCAACGGCGTTGAAGGTCAAAGGCGCAGGAGCGCTGCCGGCTGGCTGGGTTACGCAGGTCCCAGGCAAGGTGGCAGGCAACTGAAACGTCACGATAGTGCCGGTTGCGTCGATGGTCCCGGTATAGCAATTCAGGGCCAGATTGGCATCGGCATAGATGACCGTAAGAATGTCAGAAGGGCCCTGGCCGGCGTTGATCGTGATTCCAAGGTTGGGACCGGGAATGATGGAATAGAGAAAAGGAGCGCCGGACGACAGAGGGTAAGCCACCGGCGCTCCGTTGATGTAGTTGCAAGTGACGAGACCGCTGCAGGGGTATACGGGTCTGGTGGCGGTGTTAGGCAAGCCAACGGCGCTGGTAGAAATACCTTGCTGGCCCAGAGCTCCGGCACCGGCCATGCTGACGTCGCGTTGCAGGATGCTGCCGGCGGCACGAAAATCCTGCTGAAGTTCGGCCCGTTGCGATGTCACCCAGGATGCCTTGACGCCCCGGCTGAACACCTGGGTGGCGACGACCAGGAGGATAGCTCCGATAAAAGCTGAGATCATGAGCTCGAGCAGTGTGAAGCCCCGACTCGAATTGTGTGCGCGCCGCATGAATCCCTTTCTAGTGGTACGACGAAATGTATTCGTTAAGCACATAGGTTCTGAGATGGCCAGTGTTAGGAACTGTGTATTGAACCGTGATGGTGACGGAACTTAAAGTCTGGATGGGATTGCCGGAGCCATCCAGAAGTGGAGCGATGGCGATGGTACGGGTGTAGTTGTTGAGAGACACAATCACGTCGTCGGCGGTACCCAAAATGCCGTCGGGACCTGATTCGCTCAGGCACTGGACGCCAGCATTAGGGCAAACCGCTCCAGCCGCGGTGAGACAATTCACGTCGTCGGCAGTGTCGAGAATGCCATCGGGCCCGGGGCACTTCAAAGACTGCGAGTTGGCGAGGAAGATTCCTGGAGGAACAGCGGTGGTGTTAGCGATCGATCCGAAACCCAACTGCGAAGTGTTGCGTGCGTTGAAGATGCTTTCCATGGCCTCAGACGCCACTTGCCGGGCGATCAAGTCTTCCTGCGAGGTCTGATTGGCGGCCATGGTGATGCCGATAGTGGCCAGCACAGCCAGCAAACCGATGGTGAGTATCACCATGGAGATCATGACTTCAATAAGCGAGAAGCCGAACTGACGTGGCTGCCGCTGTGATGAAGAGTGGATAGTGTTCACATTTGCCTCCAAGTCCATACGCCCGCAACCTGGACCAGCTGCCATCCCCGGACGCGGCCGGTGTATCCCCACAACGAGACGGCGCGGCAGGTTGGAAGTTGCCCGGGTATTCCGAGGTAAACCACTCCGTTGTTAATGTTGCCTCCGTTGGGTCCGTTATCCTGCGCGGAGCCATCGGGATAGAAGTAGATGAGGTTGCTGCCGCCTCCACCGCTTGGGGGTTGATCAAAATCGAAGGCGCTGGCGGCGGTGCCAAAGCCGTCGGGCGTGGTAGGCGCTACGACGTTGGAATTGGGGATACCTGGTTCGATGTGAAAGGTGACATCCGGCGGTAACGTGGCCGTGAACAAAACGGGAGCGGCGACGGTGTCTTGCGTCACGGTGATTGTACCGGGAGCGGTGAAGGTGACGACGTAAATGCGCATGTCAGCGGCGGCCGTGTCGTGAGCCTTTCGCAATGCCATCAACGTGAGATTGTAGGCATCGTTGACATGCTGCTGTTTGAACACGGGCTGGAGAGCAAAAATGGTCACCGCGCTTAGGATCATGGAAATGGCGAGTGCGATTGACAGCTCCAGCAGAGAGAATCCGTTTTGTTTGCGCGATGCCATAGGTCCTTGTTGCAGAGAGCCGGTCTCGTAAAGCCTGTCGTTCGATTCCGAATGTCCGCTATGCAAATTACTGAGCCCAAAGCTAGTGCCGCTAACGGGCAGCACGGCCAGCCCCGCGTTCTGCAGTGCCGGCATTCTTCATCGTAGGGAGGGGGGAAGGAAGCGTCAAAGCACCACAGTGCAACGGAAGACTATTGGTCTTTTGTAATGAGGATGGTGACTGAGGTCACCGGGATTGACGCCAGTGGAGTTAACGAACATCGAAGGCGCGCAGGGACAGGGGAAATGACAAAGGTAACTTGTGGGAGGAACGGGCGTGACTCTAGGATTACAGGCAGGTATGAATCTCACATCGCTGCTGGTCTGCGCCGACGAGGCTGCGGTTCAAGAACTGCGCCGCGTTCTGGAAGAGCTGAATATTCAGGTGGAGTTGTGCGCGGATCCCGTACGCGCGGCAGTGAGGCTGGCGCAAGAACGGTTTGACTTGATCATTCTTGACTGCAAGAAGCAGTCGGATGCGATTGGCTTGTTGCAGGAAAGCCGCTCTTCTCGCGTGAACGGAACCTCGCTGGCGGTGGTTGTGGTGGAGGGTCAGGAAAGTATCCGCGAAATGTTTGCGCTTGGCGTGAACTTCGTGCTGTATAAGCCGGTGTCTTATGAGCGGGTGTTAAGCACACTGCGAGCTGCTCAAGCCGTGTTGTTCCGGGATAAACGGCGCAAGGCGCGGGCCACGGTGCACACCCAGGCAACCATTGACTATGCCGGGGTGGAGCGCGACAAAGCGACCCTGGTGGATCTTGCGGAAGATGGCATGGCGGTAAATTTCGGCAAGAGGCTTCCGCCAACCTGCAAAGTTTATTTTCAATTTCAACTGCCGGGACAAACCGCGACCGTGCGGCTTTCGGGCGTGGTGATGTGGCAGGACTGGAACGGGCGCGCGGGTGTGCAGTTTGTAGATGTTCCGAAAACTTCGCGGCGCATTGTGAGCGAGTGGTTGCAGAGCAATCTGGCCGATGCTCCGAAGCGGGAACTGGCTGAAGAAGCTGTGCAAGTGGAGCACTCCATTCGGCCCAGCGAAAGTGCGATTGAGGCGGACCGCCAGCAAGCGGGCAAAGACTCCGCAGCGAAGCAGGAAGTTAAGGATCACAATCGCGATGCGGTCGCTCGACTGCGTTCGGAACCGAACAACCGCCGCGGACAGACGCGATATGCGTGCCGATTGGGCGCGGAAGTGTATCAGCAGGGAAGTTCGGTGCGGAACTACTGCCATCTGAGTGATCTGAGTCCGGGCGGGTGCTATCTGGAAATGCCGCTGGCTTTTCCGGCGGGAACTCCGATTGAGATCACGGTGCGCACGCAGGAGATGAAGTTGCGCTTGAGTGGACTGGTGAAAGCCTCGCATCCTGGCTACGGGATGGGAGTGTCGTTCAAGTTGAACACCAAGGACGAACGGCATGGTGTGCAGCAGTTGATGGATTTTGTGGCGGCTACGGCGGAGAGTTCTTAGAGGCTGTTGCTAGTACCTAGTGCCCAGCTCTCAGCTCTCAGGCGGGGATGCAATCGTCCTCACTGTGGATTTCTCATTCAAAATAAATGTTGGCTCACGCTGCCGAAATCGGGGCGGCTTTGCAAAAGTGCCGGATTCCGGATCGAATTTATTTTTTCTGATCCGACTGGAAGCCTTGTCCAGCGCGGGTTTTGCAAAAGTGGACCTCGCAAAATATGGTTTTCAAAGAACTTAGATATCAAAATCTTGAGTACAAAGAACTTAGCATGGCATGATTCAGTCTCTCTGGACCGTCAGTGCCTCGACCATGATCGCGCAAGTTCGATGGTGGGCACAAGGTCAGATGTCACACGAGGGCTGTGGAAATATTTGGGCGCGGTTCTCAGCATTGATTCCGCCGCGTGAACGGACAGTCAAAGTCCCCGCCCGAGCAAAGCTTGGACGGGCCACCTCGGAGAAACACGGCCCGGGAATTGAATGTTGCTAATTATGTTCCACGAACTCGTGGGGATTGCCCAGCGAATCGAAGTAGTAGCCGGCAATTTTTCCGTTGCCGCTGACGCACCACGGGTATGTTCCTTGGGAGCCGGCGCTGGGATCTTTGAAAAAGCTGAGCACGCCGGTGGTTGTCATCTGCCAACCTTTTCGAGTGTTGGAGTTAGTGACTTTGTAAGTCCCTGCAACGTCGCCGTTGTCCTCAATTCCCGCGGTCCAGATATATCCTGTGATGTTGAAGGTTGTAAAATTGCCGTACTGGTCTCGGAAGAACGGTTGGGCGGTTCCGGCGGAATAATAGTATCCAGTAATCTGACCACTGAGGTTGATTCCCGTCACGAACGTCTCCGCCGAGTTAGGTACGACGAACGATGTGATATTGCCCGCCGTGTCCCTAACGTATCCCGAGGGAATGTCGAAAGGGCTACCGCTCGCTTGATAGCTCCCAGCGACTTCCCCGTTCTGATTGAGAACGGCGCTCGTCACGTTTGCTCCCCCGGGTATATCGAACGTTGTATAGTTCCCGGATGCGTCCCTAAGGAATCCGTGCTCCACAGAACTCGAATCCCAAAAAACCCCGGCGATCTCCCCTGAATCATTTATAGAGAGCGCTTCGGTTCCTTGGCTACTCGCAGTTCCAGCTCCAGGCGCGTCCAGCGCGGTGTACTTCGGGTTGCGAAGGAAACCATGCCGCCCGGTCGCGTCGTAGAAGTAGCCAACGATCCATCCAGAGTCGTTGATGCTCATCGGGTACGTTCCGGAAACCTTAGAGGCTAAAACTGAAAAGGTTGTAACTGCCCCGCTGGGCTGATACAGGAAGCCGTAGTAGGTGCCCGAAGTGGTGGTGTAGTAACCCGTCACCGTACCCCACTTGTTGATCCCCTGCGGGATGCCAGCGCCTTTCGCCCCGGGTATGTCGAAGGTTACGTATGTGCCGGCGCTGCTGCGCAAGGGCAGCGCAAGTGAGAAACAAATCAGCGCGGCTGCGGAGAGAGCGAGACGTTGATGCATGGGATTCTCCTTCTGCTGTTTTGGCTAGGGGGATTAGCCGAGAGGACCGGTCGGTGATTCCGAGCAGTGAGTATACGCGGATGGGCTGGCGTCGTGCAAGATGAAAGCCGACTCGCGCAGAAATTCGTAGGGGCCGCAAGTCTCTACCAAGCATGTGAGCCAGAGTTCAAGGCTCCAAAAGCCCCAATGGATAAATCGGGCTGGTGCTGGTCGAGCTTGTCGATGCTAAAGTCGCTTGCGACGCGCCCCCAACAGTCGTGAGGACCACGAGTTCATTGAGGACGGGCGCAGTTGAATTGTTCGTAATTTCGGCTAGCAATGCATTCTGCTGGAGGTCCAACCCGTTGGAGGTACTCGAACTTACTATCGTGGTGACCGGCCTCGCGATCTGAGTCCGCGCCAATGGACACCAAGCGCTGGCACTGGCGACAAGGAATAAGAGGAAGAATGGTATCCGCTTCGGATACACTGGTGGAATCATGGCTGCCTCCCTGCACATCCCAACTGTAGATTCTTGGTGAGGAGCCGAATTTACGCTTCAACTTTTCCGCTGTCAACAAGAAACAGCGATGGCTTTCCTGAAGTAGTCGAGCGACATTCGCAGGCCTTCTTCCAGTTGAATCTTTGGTTCCCAACCTAGCAGGCTGCGGGCTTTGGTGATGTCGGGCCGCCGCTGTTTGGGGTCGTCTTGGGGGAGGGGTTCGTAGGCGATTTTACTTTTCGATCCGATCACTTTGATCACTTGCTGGGCGCATTCGAGAATTGTGAATTCGTTGGGGTTGCCGATGTTGACCGGGAGATGCTCGTCCGATTTTGCTAAGCGGATGAAGCCGTCGATTTCGTCGCTGACGAAGCAGAAGCTGCGGGTCTGGCTGCCGGTGCCGTAGACGGTGAGGGGTTCGCCGCGCAGGGCCTGCTTCATGAAGTTGGGAACGACGCGTCCGTCGTTGAGTTGCATGCGGGGGCCGTAGGTGTTGAAGATTCGCGCGATGCGCGTGTCGACTTTGTGATAGCGGTGATAGGCCATGGTGACGGATTCGGTGAAGCGCTTGGCTTCGTCGTAGACGGAGCGTGGGCCGATCGAATTCACGTTGCCCCAGTAGGTTTCTTTTTGCGGATGCGCGAGCGGGTCGCCGTAGCATTCTGAAGTGGAGGAGACGAGATACTTGGCGTTGTATTTGAGCGCGACTTCGAGGGCGTTGAAGGTTCCGAGCGATCCGACTCGCAGCGTGGGAATGCCGTGGACGGTGTAGTCGACGGGGCTGGCGGGGCTGGCGAAATGGAAGATGTAATTGACGTGGCCGACGTCGAAGGGTTCGCAAATGTCTTTTTCGACTAGTTCAAATCGAGAATCATTCGAGAGGTGAGCGAGATTTGTGCGGCGGCCGGTTAGCAGGTTGTCGACGACGACCACTCTCCAGCCTTCGCCGAGCAGGGCATCGCAGAGATGAGATCCCAGGAAACCGGCGCCACCGGTGACCAGGGCGCGTTGAGGGCTCATGCTTGCTGGGCGCCGTTCTTCATCGCCTTCAAGGCGGCGGGCGCGGTTTCGGGATGCGAGGCGGCGCGTCCTACGCTGTAGTAAGTGAAGCCGTTGGCTGCCATCACTTCGGGATCATACAGGTTGCGGCCGTCGATCACGATTGGATATTTGAGTTCCTGATTGAGGCGGCGAAGATCGAGGTTGGCAAATTCTTCCCACTCGGTAAGGATCAGTAGGGCATCGCCGCCGTGGGCGGCTTCGTAGGCGGAGCCCGCGAACTTTATGCCGGAGTTCATGACTTCCTGGGCGCGCTCCATAGCCGCGGGATCGTAGGCGGTGATCTTGCAGCCTTCCTGCAACAAAGCCTGCACAATAAGAATGGCGGGGGACTCGCGAATGTCGTCGGTGCCGCCTTTGAAGGCGAGGCCGAGGACTCCGAGGTGCTTGCCCCGGAGAGTCCAGAGGGCGCTGCGGACTTTGCGGAGGAAACGGTCGCGCTGGTCTTCGTTGATGCGCATGACTTCGTCGAGCAGGCGGAAGTCGTATCCGGACTCGCGGGCGACGGACCGGAAGGCCATCACGTCTTTGGGAAAACAAGACCCGCCGTAGCCGATGCCGGGATTCAAGAAGCGCGGGCCGATGCGAGAGTCGGATCCGATGCCGTGCGTGACCTGATTCACATCCGCGCCAACCGTTTCGCAGATGGAGGCGACCGCGTTGATGAAAGAAATCTTCATGGCGAGGAAGGCGTTGGAGGCGTGCTTGATCATCTCCGCACTCTTGGTGCTGGTCACGATGATGGGAGCGGGGATGGAGGTGCGGTCGGGTTGCGGAATGGCATCCGGATGCTTGTAGTAATCGCCGCTGGTGAGCGGGGCGTAGATTTCGCGCAGCACTGTGGCGGCGCGCTCGGAGTCGCAGCCGACGAGGATGCGGTCGGGGAAAAGGAAGTCGGTGACGGCGGTGCCTTCGCGCAGGAACTCAGGATTGGAGGCGACGTCGAAGGAATCGGGATCGGCGCCGTTGCGCAGGATAATTTTGCGAACCCACTCGCTGGTGTAGACCGGGACCGTGCTCTTTTCGACGACGACTTTGTATCCGTTGATGGCGCCGGAAATCTCGCGAGCGACCATTTCGACGTAAGAGAGGTCGGCGTCTCCACGATCGGTGGGAGGAGTGCCAACGGCAACAAAAATTGCGGCGCTGGCACGCACGGCTTCCTGCAAATCGGCGGAGAATTCGAGGCGATGGCCGCGGTGACGGTTCAACAATTCGGGGAGGAAGTTTTCGTGGATGGGGACTTGTCCGTCTTTCAAGGCGGCGAGCTTGCGTTCGTCGTTGTCAACGAGAATGACGTCGTGGCCGAGGTCGGCGAAACAGGCGCCAGCGACTAATCCTACGTATCCGGAACCGACGACAGCGATCCGCATGTTCAGACTCCAGGAAGTGACGGTTGTGGAATGGTCGGGGTCTTAACTCGTCGCAAGATTTGTTGATTCTAGCATTTCTCGTTGCCAGTGGATTGAGCCCGTGACGGTAGATCGACTAGTTTTCTTTTGCTTCTGTCGTTTTGGGAAGGGAAGGAGGAAAAGCTGGAATCGCGCAGAGCGCGGAGAAAGGCCACGGGGGTCGCGGAGAAGCCAAAGATTGAATGCATATTGACAACCTCTGCATTTGGGGCGAAACTCCGCTACAGAAGAAGAGACTCAACCTGAGCCTGGTTGCATGCCTGATCGCCCCATCCCCGAACCCAAGTCTTCCCCCGTGCAGAGTATGAGCGCGGGGTCTGAATCCGATCTGGGCGAACTGGCCGCATTGTTTGCGGCGCACAGCGGCGGGAGTTTCTCGGCGGAGGTTTCGGCGGATCTGGCACTGGAGATTGTGCTGAATGAAATTGTTGAGGAGGCTTGCCTGGCCACCGGGGCGAGCGGCGCAGCGATTATTCTGGAGCGGGATGGCGAGATGGTGTGCCGTGCCAGCAGCGGTGTCAACGCTCCACAGTTTGGCGCGCGATTGGAGAGCGAGTCCGGCCTGACGGCGGCATGCATCAAGACCCGGCAAGTGCAGCGTTGCGAGGATGCTCTGACTGACCCGCGCGCCGATGCGGAGGCTTCGCGGAGTTTGGGAGTGCGGTCGGTGCTGATTTTTCCACTGCTGCGGAATGGCGGGCTGGCGGGTCTGCTGGAAGTTTTTTCGTCGCGGGCCGGGGCTTTTGGAGAGCGGGACGAACTCACGGTGCAAGGGCTGGCGCGGCGCATACTGAAGAATCTGGAGCGGGCCAGCGAAACCTTGTCGATGTCGAGCATTATTGCCGCTGGTGGTGTGCAGATTCCCGCGGCAAAGTTGGATCCACCTGTCGTGGTGAATGGCGCGGAAGAATCAAGGGCCGACTCGGTGACAAATCTGAATAAAGAACAAGAGGATGACGTTACCGCAGAGACTCTTGAGCGAAGTCCGCGAGCTGGAGTTGACGTGGTGACCTTTGGACTTGGCGCAGCGGTTGTGGTTTGCGCGGTGTTGCTTACGACTCTGGTGGTTTTACGTGTTTCGCGAAAGACAGCGGATGTTCGTGGACCAGGAATGAAGTCAGCCTCGACTGTAGCCGTCGAACAAAACAGAGCTGTGCCTTCCGGAGCCGCACAGGTGGCCGGCGAGCTTGCTAGCAGTGCGGCTTCTTCGCCCCCATCGGCCAAGGCAGGGAACTCGACGGCCGCGGTCGAAAAGAAGAACGCAGCGGAGCCGGAGGCGGGTGAGGTTCGGTCGAAGGAATCTCTGCCTCCGGAAGGGGGCTTGCTGGTTTATGAAAATGGGAGGGAAGTTTTCCGCATGCCACCGGCTGTGCAGGGGAATTCGGCGAGTACAAACAACAGCAGAGTGCAGCGGGCTGCGGAGGTGGAACCGGCTGGAATGGTCGAGATCTCTCCGGCGGCGGCAGAAGGCAGTCTGCTGCATCGCGTGGAACCGGAATATCCAGAGGAAGCCCGGCAACAGCGGATTCAAGGAGCAGTTGCGCTGGATGTGCGCATCGGCCGCGACGGCGCGGTGCAAGACGTGAAGGTGGTCAGCGGGCATCGCTTGTTGGCCGACGCCGCGATTGCCGCAGTGAAACAGTGGAGGTTCAAGCCCCGTATGGAAGCCGGGCGTCCGGTCGAGATGCAAACTAGAGTTACGCTCAACTTCAGGATGCCGGGTTAATTCGGACCTCGGCGAATCTCGGGGGCCGAAGCCTCTGTCAGTAGCGGTTTGGGCGGCACGACCGAAGCCGTGCCTTCCCGAACCTATCTTCTCAAGCTGTTTCTAACTGCCTTCCAAGAACCATTCGAGACTTCCCGACTTTACAACGAGCTCAGGAAAGCCAACAAGTTGCCCTCGTCGGTGGTATTCAGGTTTTCGTAGTTCGTGAGAACGACGGACGCTTCGCCGCCATGCCGGCGGATCGCGGCATCGGTGGTGGTCGATGTATTGTCATGCATCAAGCCACCGGACTTTGCGAGGATATTGGAGAGGCCCCACAACGGCGCGGTCCTCCACATGGTGAGAGACGCCTGGCCCGTATTATTTGGCTGGAAGGGAATGCCGCCGGAATCTCCGAGCCCCATATCGTGGAGGAGGAAATCCGAGTAGGGAGTGAACGCGACGTTGCTGAGAGAATTGATGACTTGTGTCTGCCTTCCTTGAGTTTGATTCAACGTAACGTTGCCTCGAGTGGTGAAATTCACGATATGGCAGACACTGCATCCAATATTGTTGAATACGGCGAACCCAGCCTGGGTCTGCGAATTGGGCGGTTGCGGCGGTATCGGAGCCAGCAGTTCGAGAAATTGAGTCATCTTGATCATGTTGGTCTGGCTGACGTCCTGGGGAGCGTTGGGGTCAGATTGGCAGGCGCTCGGATAAGGCAAGCCTTGGGGCAGATGTTCATTGGGGTTGAACTGACTGGGGATTCCGAATGGGCCGGAGTTAGTGGTGATGCCCAGCTCGTTGAATTCGGCGTGAGCGTTGAACTGGAACAGAGTTACCTCGTTCAGCTTCTGGCCGAATTTTCCGGGACGGATGACTCCGTTTTCGTCCGGCACCATGTTGGCGATGCCCGTGATGCCGTAGGGCTTGCCGATGCCGACATTGGCCAGGATGGCGGAGTCAGGAATGTTATCGATCAACCCTAATCCGAAGAGTTGTGGCGATCGCACTTGACTAACGACGGTCGCATCGGTGGGCACGACTTCATGAGGCAAGTTTTGCGCGGTACCTCCGCCGGATACGGCCAAGCCCGAAGTCGTGGCGGTGTAGGTGAAGGTGGTTGATGAAGGGATTTTGGTGATGGGGAAGACCCCGTTGTAGCCGGAGACACCCACATTTTGGATCTGCGCCATTTGCCCAACGGCAAATAAGTGGTTCGCAGTTGTGGTGATGGTCACCGTGGTTCCGGACTCGGTGGCGCCGCTCGGCGACGTGGCAATTTTCATCTGATTGCAGGCGGGCAGCTCGCCGAACGTGGCGTTGGAAATGCCGTGCAATATGGGTCCACCTTCGTTCTCGGGAACGGTTCCGTTGCCATCGAGATAGTTGAAGGAACCGTCGGGATTCCATTTGCCGTACCGGGTTCCGGTGACGTTACTGGTGTCGCCGGCGGTTCCGCTGAGCACGTTCGTACCGGCGCCGTGACAGGTGAAGCAGCCGGCTCGAGTGGAGACTGGACCCAGTCCGCGAATGGGGTCCCATTTAATGGCGAAGAGGTTGTAGCCGCCATTGAAGAAACCGGTTTGGGTTGAAGTAAGTCCGGCAAGTGGGCCTCCGAACTGGCCGACGGTTGGGGGTGGAGGCGGAGGCGGCGCGCAATCCGTAGGGCACGTGGCTTCCACTTTGTAAATGAGATGGGCTGGGACTACAAGAACGCCGAGAACAACCACGGCCAGCATGGCCAATAAACGAAGTGAGCGGGTCTTCATAAGGAGTCTCCCTTTTAGCAACTGTGGCGACCGTCAGACGCAACTACAAAAAAAATGGTTGTGACCTGACGTGGGGGGAAGGAGAGCCAGAGGGGGAAATACGCGCGCGTTAATATGGTGACTGCAATTTTCCCGATTCGGAACGTGATGCCGAAAGGACATTGTCTTCCGGGCGGCAAACATGTAGCTTGCAGAAGGTAGCCTCGCGAAATGTCGACGAAGCAGCAGCACAATCTTTACCAAAGTAAATCGGGGCCCGTACTAAGTGGCATTCTGCTATTGAAAAATGCATCTGTCAAGCGTGCAAAAACTTGCAATACCCGAAGATCCCGGTGGAATCACTGGGCGTACCGGCACAATAGCCGAATGTTTTGGTACAAACCCTCAAGATCTTGACATAACCTACTCAACTGGAGGGTTAACTTTTGCACAGAACGGCAAGAAAACCCTTGCGACCGAACACAGCCGTCCGTTTTACGGATGAATGCAAGTTATTGCCTGGATGCCTGTTGGCGAAGGAGTTCTGCTGTCTTTGCGGCGCAACTAGAGTCTTTCTTCTCCAGTAAAGCGATTCCATTTTTGCGCCAATGTCGAGCCCGATGAGGTCTTTCTTCATTAGGGCTTTTTACCTCTTGCAGGAACTTGCAGGTCTCGGTAGACTCACTTCACTGATGTCGTGGTAAGCCACCTCGTGGTGGTTCGGTATTACATCCCCCCTAAAGAAGCAAGCCGGCGACGTATGTTGTGTCGTCGTTCTGAAAGCAGACAAAGCACATCTGCGCGCGTTTTTCGCGATTCGGATGTGACTGAGAGGGCGGAGCTATGAACGGAGGGGCGCGATTGATGGAACAAAGCCAGCTAGGGATTGAGAGTGCTGGGTTGCTCGACCAGGCGCGCTGGTATGCCGTTCGCACACGCTCACGCCATGAAAAACTGGTCGCCCGGCAACTGGAGAGTCAAGGGATTGAGTCGTTTCTCCCCGTCGTTACTCAAACCCGCAACTGGAGCGATCGCCGCAAGCAGGTCGAGACGCCGTTGTTCTCGGGTTACACCTTCCTTCGTGTCATTCATTCCTCCGATGATCGGGTTCGCGTGCTGCGGACTCAAGGCGTGGTCAGTTTCGTCGGAGTCCACGGTACTGGAACCCCCATCCCAGATCATCAGATTGAAGATATCAAAACCCTGGTCAGCAGCAGGATCCCCTACGAGGAGCGTCCGTTCCTCCACATCGGTCAGCGCGTGCGTGTTCGGGGCGGAGCGCTGGACGGAATACAAGGCATTCTGGTCGCTGAAAACGGCGATCACAGCCTGGTGATCTCGGTCGAGCCGATTCAACGTTCGTTGTGCGTTCGGGTTGCAGGTTACGAAGTGGAAGCAGTTTAGTGTTCCTCTCCCTCAAAGAAACCAAACACGTTAAGGGTTGTTGCGAGGCTAAGTCCTATGAATCAACTGGAAAATAAAGCAAAGACAAACCGGAACGGTAACGGCAGCCAGATCGCGGGAGTCGATACGTCTGCTGACAACCAGGTTGGAACGGATCATTCCCAGATGGAGGATTCTCAGATGGAACATTCTCATATGGAGCAAGCTCAGGCCGATCATTCTCGGGCCGATCAACCGCAGAGCGATCCACATTTTTCTCTCCGCAGCCTGCGGGCTGAGGCGGAGATCTACGCGATCAGCCGTACGCTTGAGTACACAGGTTGGAACCGGAGACGGGCGGCGCAGTTGCTGTCCATCAGCTATCGCGGGATTCTGTACAAGATTCGCCAGCACAACCTTACGCCGGGTCCAGGGCGGGAAGTGGTGCCGGCACTTGAGCAGACCGTTAAGGTCGACTAGCGACGGTGGCTTCGGGAGCGCGGGCCGCCGACTGGCCCGATGAAGGCTTTTTCCGTGTCGTGTGTCGAGCTGCTGCGAAGCGGCCAAAGGCCACGATCCCAAGAGGGCAGCGGCAGAGGGTTAAACGAGTTACTTGAAGGACGGAGGTTTGGCAATGATGATCATAAATTCAGGTTGGGCGAAGCGAGGGCTAGTGGTACTGGCGGGGGTGATGGCTTGTGGGGCGGTTTGCGCCGCGCAAATCGACACAAGTTCCAGTCCGGGGCCCAGTGCGAGTGCGATTTTGCCCGACGCGGCCAAGGGGTCTACGGACAGCCCACAGTTCAAATCGCGGAATACACGCTACCGCATCCAGGCCGGCGACACCTTCGATTTGACGTTTGAACTCAGTCCGGAGTTCAACCAGACGGTGGTCGCGGTACAGCCGGATGGTTTTGTAACCCTGCGCGGAGTGGGCGATATAAAGGTTGCGGGCCAAACCGTGCCGGAGCTAACATCAACGCTGCGTCAGGCTTACGGAAAGATCTTGAATAATCCCCTGATCTCGGTTGTACTCAAGGAGTTCGAGAAGCCGTACTTCATAGCTTCTGGCCAGGTAGCGAAACCCGGCAAGTACGAGATGCATGGCAACATGACAGTCACGCAGGCCATTGCGATCGCCGGAGACTTTCAATCCAGCGCCAAGCACTCGCAGGTTGTGCTGTTCCGCCGGGTCGACGATCAGTGGACCGAAGCGAAGCTGATCGACGTGAAGAAGATGGAAAAGAACCGGGATTTGCGGGAAGATCCATTCCTCCACTCCGGGGACATGCTGTACGTGCCGAAAAGTACGATGTCTAAGGTCGACCGTTTTATTCCAAATTTGAGCATGGGGTCGTACCTGCCGCTGACAATTCCGTAGGAACTAAAGACTAAAGAAGGCGGATGAGTTGAACTCATCCCGATAAGTGAAGATTGAGGATGGAACGCAGTATGGAGGCAATATGAATCAACCCAGTTCGATGAACGGCAACGGACACCGGTCCTATTCCTTTACCGCGCGAGATGTGGTCGCAATTGGCTTTCGCCACCAGCGGGTCATGGTCCTGTGCTTCGTCGGAGTCGTTATTGGCGTGCTTCTTTCCGCTCTTGCCCTGCCAACGAAGTACCGGGCAGAGACCAAACTGCTGGTGAAGCGCGAACGCGTGGATCCCATCGTCACTCCAGAGCAAAACGCTCCCATGATGTTTCATGACACCGTGGGCGAGGAAGAGATCAATTCCGAAGTGGAGCTGATCCAGAGCCAGGACGTGCTGCACAAAGTGGTCGTCACCAACGGCCTCGACAGCAAGAAATTCCTTTCGAACATCCTGCATCCGGGCGAGACGCAACAGAACCGCACGGACCGGGCCATTTTGCAATTGCGGTCTGACCTGCAACTGGAAGTCATTAAGAAGACCAACGTCATCAGCATCGCGTATGAATCGCACAAGCCGGAGCTGGCGCAGAAAGTTCTGGCCACGCTGGACCAGGCCTACCTGGACAAACATTTGGAAGTGCACCATCCCGCCGGGCAGGTTGCGTTCTTCGACCAGGAAGCCGATCAATACAAGAAGGATTTGATGGCCGTCGAAAGCCAGTTGAGCAAGTTTTCCGGCGAACAGAACGGAGTGGCGCCCAACATTCAGCGGGACATGGTGCTTCAGAAACTTGCCGACTTCAACGGCTCACTGGATACGACACGCGCGTCCATTGCCGAGGGCCAAAAGCGGATTGCGGATCTCGAAGGCCAGTACCAATCCACTCCTACCCGCATGACGACTCAGGTGAAGAAGGGCGACAACGCGCAAGTCCTGCAAAACCTGAAGGCCACTTTGTTGACGCTGGAAATGAAGCGGACTGAGTTATTGACCAAGTACCAGCCTACGTACCCGCTGGTGGTGGAGGTCGATAAGCAGATCGCCGATACGCATGCGGCGCTTACAATGGAAGAGACGTCGCCGGTCAAGGAAGAAACCACAGACCAGAACCCGACATACGCGTGGGTGAATTCAGAACTGGCCAAGGCCAAGAGCGACGTGGCTGGCCTCGAGGCTCGGGAGACTGCGCTGCACGCCATTGTGAACGTATACATGTCGCAGGCGCGCAAACTGGACGAGCAGGGAATCCTGCAGGGCGACTTGATGCGGGCACAGAAAGCGGACGAAGCGAATTATCTGCTTTACACCAAGAAGCGGGAGGAAGCGAGGATCGCCGATGCCATGGACAAGGATCGCATCTTGAACGTATCGGTGGCGCAGAGCCCGGTGATCCCAAGCTTGCCAACGCGCTCGCCGTGGATTTTTGGTTTAGTGGCTTGCCTGCTGGCCTCGGCCGTGAGTCTGGGAGTAGTTTTCGCGCTCGACTATGCCGATCAGTCATTCCGGACGCCGTCAGAAGTGATGGCTGAACTGAGGATCCCGGTGCTGGCCGCAGTTCCGTCCCACCGAAGCGGGGGCAACGGCTTGCATAAGAACGGAAACGGAAATGGAAACGGCAATGGGAACGGGAGCGGCCATGGTAACGGTCATGGAAATGGTAATGGCAAAGCCCCCATTTCCGGAGACGATGTAACGTATGAAGTGACGGGGAAGCCTCGCAACCCAAAAGTACAGGACAGAAGGTACTAAGATGTTTCTAGAATTTTTTGGCCTGCGAGAACAGCCTTTCGGTGTGTCGCCTGATCCGAGATATCTTTATCTCGGTCCGGCCCATCGGGAAGCGCTTGCGTCGTTGTATTACGGGATCGAGGCGAATCGCGGATTCTTGTCCATGGTGGCCCGGCCCGGTATGGGGAAGACCACGCTGCTCTTCCATCTGCTGGCGAAGTTCGCGCACACGGCGCGGACGGCGTTCATCTTTCAAACCCAGTGCAATTCGCGCGAGTTCATGCGTTTTCTGCTGGCAGAGATTGGCATCGAGAACGATGTGCAAGATTTCGTGCGCATGCACGAGCAGTTCAACCGTTGCCTGGTGCAGGAAGCGCGGGCCGGACGCCGCTTCATTGTGGTGATCGACGAAGCGCAAAACCTGGATGCATCGGTGCTGGAGACGGTCCGCCTGCTCTCCGATTTCGAAACACCCCAGGCCAAATTGCTGCAAATTATTCTGGTGGGGCAGCCGACGCTGGCGGACAAGCTGGCGAGTCCGGCGCTCACGCAGTTGCGGCAGCGCATAACGTCGTTGAGCGGGTTGAGTCCGTTGTCATCGTACGAAACGTCCCGTTTCATTGCCCACCGCCTACAGGTGGCGGGATACAAAGGCCAAGGGCTGTTTTCACCGGAAGCGCTGGAATTGATTGCCCAAGCCAGCGAAGGAATTCCGCGGCAGATCAACAATTACTGCTTTCACTCGCTTTCCCTGGCTTGTGCCGAACGAAAAAAGAGTGTCGACGGCGCAATCGTGCAGGAAGTAATTAACGACCTGGATATTTCCCGGTTCATGACCGAGGTGGAGGCCCCGTTATCGATGTCCAGGCTTTCCTCGGGAGGCGGTTTGGGTCCCGATCCGCTGGCTCGAGCCGGAGGTCAGCCCGTCACAGAACCTTACGAAGCGGTGTCGTCGAACCCTAAACCCGCAGCCGACTCTTTGAGTCCTGCGGAAGCAGTACAGCATATGCGGGACGTGGCAAGATTGCTGCAGAACTGGCGCAGCGGGCTGGTGCGTCCACCTGACACACAACCCAGTTAACGGACAGTTTCCGTAGAAGAAGCTTCCGGGAAAGTGGCAGACCCAAGGAGTTTATGAGCAAGAATTTTGAACTGATGCAAAACCTCGGTAAGGAACGCGAAATGTTCCAGACCGCCACCGAACCTTTGCAAGGCGAACCTGTACTCAAGGAATCTTTTCCCGTTGCACGCAGGCCCATCGAAGCCAGGCCGCCGGTCGATCTGAAGCCGCTGGAACTGAAGATGGAAGAAGGACAACGGGACGAGATATTCAAGCTGGTGCAGCGCGTCTTTTTTGCGCCGGGAACGGATGGATCGCGACTGGTCGTTGTGTCGGGGACCGAATCTGGTAACGGCTGCAGTTGGATTTGCGCGCGTATGGCGGAAGTGCTGGCCGCGCAGGTTTCGGCTACGGTCTGCGTGGTGGATGCTAATCTGCGCTCTCCGGGACTGCATCGGGAGTTTGGAGTGACCAACCACTACGGGCTGGCCGATGCCCTGCAGGTACACGATCCGGTGCGCGGGTTCGTGACGCAGTTGTCGCGTCCAAACCTGTGGCTGCTGAGTTGTGGTGCGGAAACGGAGAAATCACAAACCTTGTTGGGCTCCGATCGCATGCGTGCGTTGCTGCCGGAGTTGCAGAGAGAGTTTGACTATGTGCTGATCGACGCTCCGCCGCTGCGGGCAGGGGATGACACGATCATGCTGGGCCGCAATGCCGAAGGCGTGGTGCTGGTGCTGCGGGCGAATGCCTCGCGACGCGAGACCGCGCGCAAGGCGGTGCACGATCTCGAGCACGCCAACGTCCGGGTTCTGGGCGCCGTGCTGAATCACCGAACGTTCCCGGTTCCGGAACGCATCTACAAGAAAATCTAGGCCTTCAATCTTAAGACCGAAAATGTTTGAGAACCTGCGGGAAGATATAAACCGGGCGATGCGGGAGACCCGCACCGATCCGAACTGGAAGCCGAGCCCGGGGAAGCGGCTCGAGGTCATGGTGCGTCACTCGACGTGGCCGGTGGTCGCTTACCGTTTTTCCCGCTGGGCACGCAGCGTACGGATTCCGGTGATGAAGCAGTTGCTGCAAGTCTGCGGTCTCTTGTTTCGCAAGTGGGTGGAAGTTTTCACCAGCGTGCACATCGACGTGCGGGCCGACATTGGGCCGGGATTTGTGATTCACTCGGTCTATGCAATCAATCTGGGCGCCACCAAGATCGGCAAGAATTTCACAATAGCGACGGGATGCCTGATTTCGCACGCGTGCCGCGGGATCGGCGATGACGTTTATTTCGGTCCCGGAGCCAAGCTGGTGGGCGATGCGAAGATCGGCAGCAACGTGGTGATTGCAGCCAACAGCCTGGTGCTCACCGACGTTCGCAGTAACATGATGGTTATGGGAGTTCCGGCCCGCATCAAGCTGGCAGGAGGGCGGCCTCAGAGGTTTGTGAAGAAGGCTGAGGAAGCAGTTCCCGCGGCTGAAGCCAAGGCAGTCCCGGCTGCGGCGCCAGAACCGTCGCGCACCGCTGCTTCTGTATCTGCATAGGAAATCTGTAGTCCCGGCATTCATAAAATTCATTACAAAGCTTTTAATTACAAAGCTCAAGGGCACTTGGGCCAGAAAGAACAGGAGAACGACAAGCCTTGGACTTTGCATGGAATGAAGAGCAAGCCGCTTTTCGCAAGGAAGTGTTGCGCTTTGCCAAAGAAGAACTGAAAGACGATGTAATCGAGCGCGACAAGAACGAGGAATTTTCTCAGGAGTTGTGGCAGAAGTGCGCCAAGTTCGGCATTCAGGGATTGCCGATTCCCACGGAATATGGCGGGGGCGGCGCGGACACTCTAACGACAGTTTGTGCGCTGGAAGCTTTGGGCTATGGTTGCATGGACAACGGCCTGATCTTCTCCATCAACGCGCACATGTGGAGCTCCGAGATTCCGATCTGGTCGTTCGGAACGGAAGAGCAGAAACGCAAGTATCTTCCCGGATTAGTGAGCGGTGGGCTTGGCCTGCATGCGATGACGGAGCCGGGGTCAGGCTCCGATGCCTACAGTTTGAAAACGCGGGCCGAGCGCAAGGGCGACAAATATGTGCTGAACGGGTCGAAGACGTTCAGCAGCAATGCTCCGAATGCGGACGTCACGATTGTTTTTGCCAATCTCGATCCCAGCCGGGGTTCGAATGGCGTCACGGCATTCCTAGTCGACAAAGGTACTCCGGGTTTCACGGTGGGCCGCAAGCTGCACAAGATGGGATTGCGCACGTCTCCCATGGCGGAAATTTCGTTGCAGGATTGCGAGATTCCAGTTTCAAATCTGCTGGGCAAGGAATTTGGCGGGCAGGCGGTTTTCACTTCTTCGATGGAGTGGGAGCGAATCTGCATTCTCGCGAGCCATCTCGGGGCCATGCAGCGCATCATGGAAGTCTGCGTGAAGTACGCCAAAGAGCGCAAGCAGTTTGGGGAAGCGATCGGCAAGTTTCCGGCGATCTCGAACATGATTGCCGACATGGATGTGCGGCTGGAGACCGGGCGGCTGGCGCTGTACAAGGCGGCATGGCTGAAGAGTCAGGGCCGTCATCCATTGCGCGAAGCGTCCATTGCGAAATTGTACGTGGCCGAAGCCTGTGTGCAGAGTTGCCTGGAAGCTATTCAAATTCACGGCGGATACGGTTACACGACGGAGTACCAGCTCGAGCGCGAATTGCGGGACGCGATTGCGGGCACCATCTATTCCGGAACCTCGCAGGTGCACCGGGTGATTATCGCCAACATGCTCGGGTTGTGATTCGTACTCTTCAGTTGTCGTCTCCAGCTTTCATCTCCCCCGGGGTTTCATATCAATTAGGAATGTCGATCAAAATCAAATCCAATGGGGCCAGGTTCTAAGTCATGGCATACGTATTGCAGCAATTGTTGAGCAAGAGTGCGAAGGCTTATCCGGAGAAGATGGCGGTGTGGGCTCGCGGCAGGAGTATCACCTATCGCGAATTGGAAGAGCGGTCGAACCAGATGGCTCACCTGCTGCGCAAACAGGGAATCAATAAAGGCGATCGCGTCGGACTGTTTTTCCCGAAGTGCGTCGAGTCCGTGATCAGCATGCTGGGCGTGTTGAAAGCGGGCGGGGTTTATGTGCCGCTTGACCCGCAGGCGCCGGCAGAGCGCGTGGGCTACATTATCGGCAACTGCGGCATTCGCGTGCTGATTACGAATCACGAGCGGCGGCAGGCGCTTACGCCGGAGACTCTGGACACGCTGGAGTGCTGCATCTCGACCGACCAGGCCGAGAACGGGAAAGACGGCAAGATGGTCCCGTGGTCGCATCTCATCGAGTTTCCGGCGGACCATGCCCCGGCGGTGAGCCTGATCGAGACCGATCTCGCCTACATTCTTTATACCTCGGGCTCGACGGGACGCCCGAAGGGCGTGATGTTATCGCACCAGAACGCGCTGACTTTTGTGGAGTGGTGCGCCGAAGAATTTAAGGTGCGCAGCGAAGACCGGCTGTCGAATCACGCGCCCTTACACTTTGACCTTTCGGTGTTCGACGTTTACAACACGCTGGAAGCGGGCGCCACGGTTTATCTGATTACAGAGGATCTGGCGCTGTTCCCAACCAGCCTGGCGAATTTTATTGAGACGCAGGGGATCACGATCTGGTACTCGGTACCCTCAGCTTTGATGCTTCTGCTGCTGCATGCTCACCTGACGCCAGAGAAGTTGAAGGGCGTGCGCATCATCCTGTTTGCCGGCGAAGTTTTCCCCATGAAGTATCTGCGGCAGTTGGCGGAGATGGCGCCGGCGGCGGAACTCTACAATCTCTACGGACCCACCGAGACCAATGTGTGTACGTATTACCACGTGGAGCGTGAGCGGCTGGCGAGTCTGGAGAAACTGCCCATCGGGATTGCCTGTGCCAACACCGATGCGTTTGCCGTGACCGATGATGGGCGGCGCGCCGCTCAAGGAGAGACCGGTGAATTGTATGTGCGCGGCCCGGCCGTGACCTACGGGTACTGGGCTGATCCTGAAAAGACTCAGAAGATGTGCGTGCCGAACCGCTTCGAGCAGAACTTCGAAGAGAAGATGTACCGCACCGGCGATTTGGTGACGATGGCGGAGGACGGCAACTTTTATTTCCAGGGCCGTCGCGACAGCATGATCAAGAGCCGCGGCTACCGCATTGAACTGGGCGAGATCGAAAGCGCCCTGCTCAGCCATCCTGGAGTTCGGGAAGCTGCTGTGCTGGCAGTTCCGGACGAGATTGTGGGCAACCGTATCCGGGCGGTGGTGGCCGCGCACGTTCCCGATTCGCTCAAACCGTTCGATCTGCAGCAGCACTGCGCAACCCGGGTTCCGAAGTACATGATTCCGGAATTCATTGAACTTTGCCTGGAACTGCCGAAGACCTCGACGGGGAAGATTGACCGGGTCAAGCTGGCGGCAGAGCCAGCGTTAGCGCGCTAGTTTCGAAACGGGAAGTCGGCACGAAAGAGCCATTCATTTTTAGAGGTAAACGCAGTAAAATCACCGCAATCTAGAGAGGGAACATGATCGAGCAAGGAGAAGTAAAAGACCGGATTCGCGAATATATTGTGGAAGAGTTTGCCAAGAGCAAGGGCATCAATCTGGTGTCAGACCAGGAAGTGCTGACCAAGAACGGCATCATCGATTCGATGGGAATTTTTCGGCTGGTGGCATTTCTGGAAGAGACTTTCAACGTTCGCATTGGCGATGAAGAGATCACGAATGACAATCTGGAAAGCATCGATGCCATTGAACGGCTGGTGATTTCCAAAGCAAAAAAGTAGCTGGCTCGCCGCTACTGAAACGGGCAGCACCCCCATGTTGCCCTCTGTTTTTTTCAGCTTTAGGTTAATTTCCTCCCCCTCAACGCACCAATTCTGGTAGCTCGTTTCTCAGGATCACTTATGGGCGTGAATCGTAAGGTCTTTTCGACTGGGTTGAAGGTATTTGACTTGCTGCTGATGGTGGCCGCCTTCGTGGTGTCCACCCTGCCGTTGTTTCACCGTGTGGGCAGATTCAGCCTGGCTGAGTTCTTCGAGATGCGAGTCAAACTCGGCAACTTGGTATTGTTCCTTAGCTTCCTGCTGGTCTGGCACATCCTGTTCAGCGTGTTTGGTCTTTACGGCTCCAAGCGTATGTCGAGGCGCTGGGAAGAAGTCAGGGACATTGTCGCAGCCACCACCTTAGGGACATGCATGATCGCCGCGGCGGCGCTGATGTTTCGTATTTGGGTGGTCAATCGAGTCTTCCTGCTGTTGTTCTGGGTGCTGACCACCAGCCTGGTAATTTTTAGCCGGACGGTGATTCGGGCTGCGCTGGCCTATGCCCGGCGGCATGGCCGGAACACGCGCAATCTGCTGGTGATCGGTACGAACGCCCGCGCCATGACGCTGGTCCAACGGATTCAGGGTAAGCCGGAACTGGGCTACCGGATTCTGGGATTTGCCGACGAGGAGTGGGCGGGGTCAGAAGAATTCAGGAAACAGGGATACTCTCTGGTGACCGACCTGGACGAACTTCCTTCTTATGTGCGGCGCAATGTGGTGGATGAAGTGGTGCTGGCCCTGCCCATCCGCTCGTATCACACGCTGGCGTCGACGATCGCGGGGGCGTGCGAACAGCAGGGAATTATCGTCCGGTTCATGCCAAACATTTTCGACCTGAAAGAAGCCAAGCATCGAACGGACGAACTGGGCCACGACGAAGGGCTGGTCAGCCACGACAACACGATCAGTGACGCGTGGGGCCTGGCCATTAAGCGCGCCATTGACGTCGTGGTTTCGGCGGCGGCCATCATTCTTCTGTCTCCGGTGATGGTGTTGACCGCGCTGCTGGTGAAATTGACTTCCCCCGGGCCCACCTTCTTCGTACAGAAGCGCCTGGGACGGAATAAGAGGATGTTTGAGATTTTCAAGTTCCGTACGATGGTGGTGGACGCGGAGAAGCGCCTCAAGGACCTTGAACATCAGAACGAAGCTGACGGAGCGGTATTCAAAATCAAGAACGATCCCCGCATTACGCCACTTGGGCGCTTCTTGCGGAAGACCAGCATCGACGAGCTTCCGCAACTGTTTAACGTGCTGAAGGGCGATATGAGCCTGGTCGGTCCACGGCCACTTCAAGTGCGGGATTACGAGTTGTTCGAAACCTTTTGCCAGGACTGGCAGCGCCGGCGCTTCAGCGTTCGTCCGGGAATCACCTGTCTCTGGCAGATCAAAGGGCGCAGTTCCATTCCTTTCGAGAAGTGGATGGAGCTGGACTTGCAATACATTCGTACCTGGTCGTTGTGGCTGGACCTGGAAATTCTTGCTAAAACGGTCCCCGCTGTCTTAAAAGGTTCCGGGGCAGCTTAACCTCGCCCGAGCGTAAAATGAATCCTGTCAAATCCCCAAGTCTTCGAGCTGAGATGCCAACACCGAAAGTTGTGCACGCACCGGGAGCCCCCTGCGTTGCCGAATTGGTGGCACAGCAAGCGGCTGCGAACCCCAGCGCGATGGCTGTTTCCGCTGGCCGCGAATTCGTGTCGTATTCTGAACTTGACCGCCTGGCCAATCGTTTGGCCAATTACCTTCGCTCGGTTGGTGTGGGCCGGGACACGGCAGTGGGCCTTTACCTGGAGCGCTCGCCCGCCATGGTCGTAACTGCGCTGGCTATTTTGAAAGCCGGCGGCGCCTACATTCCTCTGGATCCGGTCCAGCCAGTGGCGCGCCTGGCGTTCATGCTCGAGGATTCGGAAGCGCGCGTGGTGGTGAGCACCAGGGCATTGGCCCAGAGACTATCGGCTGGCTCCTGGCACGTCGTCGCCCTGGATGGCGACGCCGATAAAATCGCGGCTCAGCCTGAGACCCAGCCCGAGAACACCGTGATGCCGGAGGACCTGGCTTACATCATCTATACTTCCGGTTCTACAGGACAGCCAAAGGGAGTGGAGATAGAGCACTCCGGTCTGTCGAATCTGGTGGCCTGGCATCAGCGAGCCTTTCAAGTGAGCTCGACTGATCGCGCCAGCGCACTGGCATCGTTGGGGTTCGATGCCGCGGTCTGGGAGTTGTGGCCGTATCTGGCGTCCGGCGCCAGCGTGCATATCCCGGAGGAAATCATTCGGAGCGATGCGAAAGCGTTGCGCGACTGGATGGTATCCCAAGGCATCACCATCTCGTTCGCAGCCACGGCGATGGCGGAGAACCTGATGCAGATCGAGTGGCCGAAAACGACGCCGCTGCGATTCCTGCTTACTGGCGCCGACACTCTGAAGAAGTATCCTTCGGCGCGGCTGCCGTTTGTTCTGGTGAATAATTACGGTCCGACCGAAGGCACGGTGGTAAGCACGTCGGGGGTGGTTGCGACCGACAGCTCGACAAACGAAGCGCCTTCTATCGGCCGCCCAATCGAAGGGGTGCAGATTTACATTCTCGACGCTCATCAACATCCAGTGTCGGAAGGGGCCACCGGCGAGATCTACATTGGAGGGGCCGGCCTGGCGCGCGGATATAGAAATCGTCCCGATCTAACCGCGGAGCGTTTTATTGCGAACCCGTTCAGTGCTGAGGCGGGAGCCCGTTTCTACCGGACGGGAGATATGGCGCGCTGGCTGCCCGACCGGCAGGTTGCGTTCCTCGGGCGTGCCGATGAGCAGGTGAAGATCCGCGGCTATCGCGTCGAGCCCAGTGAGATTGCGACCGTGCTGGGCCAGCACGCCGCCGTGCGCACCAGCGTGGTGGTGGCCCGGGAAGATGTGCCGGGCGAGAAAGAGTTGGTCGCGTACGTGGTCCTCGCTTCCGGCGCGAAGCTGAATGCTGGAGAACTTCGCGACCACCTCAGGAAGCGCTTGCCCGATTACATGGTGCCGGCGGAATTCGTATCCATCGCAAGCGTGCCCGTCACCGCGAACGGAAAAGTGGACCGGACGGCCCTGCCGAGTCCCAACGGAAACAGGCAGCACACCGAGACCTATGTCGAGCCGCGCACTCCCGTGGAAGAAGAGCTCGTAAAAATTCTGGCGCCCTTGCTGAAGCTGAAACGCGTCGGAGTGAACGACAACTTCTTCTTGCTGGGCGGTCATTCGCTGCTCGGAACGCAGTTGATTGCAAGGATCAGCGAAACCTTTGGCGTCGACCTGACGCTGCTCAAGTTATTCGATCATCCCACCGTGGCCGAAATGTCGTCAGAAATCGAGGAACTCATCTTGCTCAAAGTTGGAAGCAGCGACGCCGAGCTCTCAGGAGACCGCAACCGCAGTGTCGTCTAGCCCTAAAACTCCACGGATGGAAAACCGGGACTCGGTGTTGAGCTTGTATCACCTTCTCGATCCGGAGGTGCTGGCCAACCCTTACCCCCTATTCCATCGCCTGCGCTCCGAAGATCCCGTGCATTGGGATCCCTTTCTGCATGCCTGGGTGGTGACGCGCTACCCGGATGTGCTCGAAGTGCTGCTGAACTTTTCCGCCGACCGCACGCCTACGCCCGCGCAACTCGACGAGATGGGGCTCTCTTCACTCAGTCCCATTGCCCGGGTGATGGTGAAGCAAATGCTGTTTATGGACGCTCCGGCGCACACGCGGCTGCGCGGGCTGTCGTCGAAGGCTTTTACTCCCGCGCGGGTTGAGGAGTTGCGCGGACACATCCAGGACATCGTGAACCAGTTGCTGGATGGAATTCAGTCCAAAGGCGAAATGGATGTGATCGCGGATCTAGCCGAGCCGCTGCCCGCGATCGTGACGGCTGAACTGCTCGGGGTTCCGACCAGCGATCATACGCAGCTAAAGCTGTGGTCGGCGGATTTCGCCGAGATGCTGGGCAACTTCCAGCACAATCCGGAGCGCTACCCGCGAGTGTTGAAGGCGGTGGCCAGCCTGACGGAGTACTTCCAGAACGCGATCCGCGAGCAGCGCCAGACGCCGCGTCCGGGTCTGATCCACTCTTTGCTTACGGCGGAAATTGACGGCGACCGGCTGACCGAAGAAGAAGTGATCGCGAACTGCATCGTCACCATGGTGGGCGGGCAGGAAACGACCACGAATCTAATTGGAAACGGATTGCTGACCTTGATGCGCAATCCCGCGGAGATGGAGCGGCTGCGCAATGATTCATCTCTGATTCCATCCGCAGTCGAGGAGATGCTGCGCTACGAGAGTCCCAGCCAGCACACGGCCCGTATGTGTCCGTCGGACCGGGAGATGGGCGGCAAGCTGATTCAGAAACGGCAGGCGGTGATTGCGGTGATGGCTGCTGCGAACCGCGACCCCGAGCGCTTTCCAAATCCCGACAAATTCGACATCACTCGTAAAGACAATCGTCACCTGGCGTTCGGCTATGCCGCTCACTTCTGTTTTGGAGCTCCGTTGGCCCGCGTGGAAGGGCAGGTCGTCTTCGAAGCGTTGTTGCGGCGGTTCACCGATATTACGCTGGTGCCGGAGCCAATCGAGTGGCGGTCGAATCTGGGATTGCGAGGACTGAAGTCGCTGAGAGTCAAGTTCGGTGAACAATTAAAAGGCGCGTCTCAAGACCGGCAGCCGCAACAGACCCAGGCTGCACCGATGCCGAGTCCTGCCAAAGGCCGTTGCCCATACGAAGAGCATGGATCCGCACTCAAGCAAGAAGAAAACCAGAAAGGGAAGCGGGCGGGGACGCAAGGCGAGAAGCAGGATCTGATCCGCAAATACTTGCAGGCGCGGATCTCGCATAAGGCCGATGACGTCGCAGCTATCGCGCGTAGTGAAGAAGGACCGGCGCCGCTTTCCTTCGCCCAGGAGCAGATTTGGCTGCACGGCCAGTTTGCAAAAGATCTTTACAACGAATCCGTAACGGTTTACCGGCAAGGGTCGCTGGATTTGCCGACATTGCAGCGCAGTCTGGCTGAGATCATCCGCCGCCACGAGGCCTGGCGTACGACGTTTAAAGCGATCGACGGCCGGCCGGTGCAGATGGTCCAGCCTCCTTTTGAGCCGAGCATCGAAGCTGTAGATCTGCGTCACCTTGCATCGGATCAACGGGAGCCCGAGGGGCTACGTTTGGCACGCGAGCGGGCCCGAGCTTCGTTTGATATGGAACGCGGGCCGCTGCTGCGCGCCATGCTGGTCCGGCTGGACGAAGAGCAATATCGTTTCTATCTCTTCCTTCACCACATTATTTTTGATGGTTTCTCCATCTATCGTGTTTTCCTGCCAGAGCTGGTGACCGTCTACAACGCATTTCTTGCGGGGAAGTCTTCTCCGCTTCCGGACCTGCGTTTGCAATATGCGGACTACGCCCACTGGCAGCGGGAAGCGCTGGGCAACGCGCAACTCAACGAATCGCGGGCATACTGGTCGGCGCAGTTGGATGGTGAGCTTCCGGTGTTGGAATTGCCCACTGACCGTCCCCGTCCAGCGATGCAGAGCTTTCGCGGGGCAATGCAGCGGTTCGCATTTTCCAGGGATCTTTCCAACCGTCTGCACCAGCTGGCGCAGCGGGAGAATACGAGTTTCTTCACCACGATTCTTGCCGGCTTTGCAGCTTTGCTGCGGCGCTACAGTTCGCAGCAGGATTTCGTGATCGGCACGGTCACCTCCGGGCGCAAACGTTCGGAACTGGAAGCGCTGCTCGGATGTTTTCAGAATCCTTTGGCGCTGCGCCTGAAGCTGGCGGGCAATCCCACCTTCCGCGAATTGCTGGGGCACGCGCGGGAAGTCACGCTGGGTGCGCTCTCTCACGACGATGCCCCGTTTGAGCGCCTGGTCGAAGAACTTTCCGTGCGCCGGGACACAAGCCGAAACCCGCTGTTTCCTGTGATGTTCTCGCTGGTTCCGCCGACGGCGGCTTTCGAAGCCGGATGGGACCTGAACCAGCTTGATCTTGAGATCGGTACCGCCAAGTTCGATCTCGATCTCGAACTCGACGACCGGCCGGAAGGCCTGCTCGGCCGCTTCGTGTACAGCACCGATTTGTTTGACGCAAGCACCATGGAGCGCATGGCGGGACATTTCGAGACGATGCTCGAAGCCATTGTTGCCGATCCCGAACAAAGGCTTTCACGGCTGCCTATGCTGACCGCGGCGGAGAAACAACAACTCACGGATTGGAACCAGACCGACGCGGAGTTTCCACGCGAGTTGTGCATGCACGAATTGGTGGATGCGCAAGCGGCTCGGACACCCAGCGCCATTGCAGTCGAGCATGGCGACCAGCGGCTGACTTATCGTGAACTCGAGCAGCGCGCCAATCAGTTGGCACACTTCCTGAAGAAACGTGGAGTCGGGCCGGAGTCGCGGGTGGGCATCTGCCTGCGTCGCTCACTAGAGTTGCCTGTGGCGCTGCTGGGAGTGCTCAAAGCCGGGGGGGCATGCGTCCCGCTGGATCCGGCGTATCCTAAAGAACGCCTCGCTTACATGCTCGAAGATTCGCAGACCTCACTGGTGCTTACTCAACCCGGTCTGCTGGCAGAAGTGACCGACTTCGATGCGGAAATCGTTACCCTTGACGCCGATTGGGATTCGTTCTCGGGGGAGAGCAGCGAAAATGTCCGCGGCGAAGTCAAGCCGGATGATCTGGCGTACGTTATCTACACTTCAGGTTCGACCGGGAAGCCACGAGGAGTGCTGCTCAGCCATCTTGGTCTCGTGAATCACAATACGGCCGCAGTGAAACTGTTCGGCATTACGCCGGCGGACCGGATGGCGCAGTTCGCTTCGATCTCGTTCGACATCGCAATCGAAGAAATTTTCCCGACATGGATCGCAGGTGCGGCACTGGTGATTCGCGAAGAAGACGCATCGCTCGCGGTAGGCGACTTCCTGCGCTGGGTGAGTCAACGTGGCATTACCGCACTCGACCTGCCTACAGCTTACTGGCACGAGCTGGTCGGAGAACTTGCTGAATCCACACTGCAATTGCCCGAGGGTCTGCGGATTGTGATCGTGGGCGGCGAGAAAGCGTCCTCGGCGAAGCTGGCGGCTTGGCGCAAAGTTGCCGGCACGCGGGTGCGCTGGGTCAATACATACGGACCCACCGAGACCAGCGTGATCGTGACCGCGTTCGAACCGAAGAACGCGGAGGAAATTCCTGCGATTCTCCCTATTGGCCGTCCCATCGCCAACACAAAGATTCACATTCTTGATCCGAACCTGCAACCGCTGCCGGTGGGCATTCCGGGAGATCTCTACGTGGCCGGACCCGGCTTGGCACGGGGCTACCTGAACCGGCCGGAAGTCACGGCGGAGAAATTCATTCTCGATCCGTTTAGCAGCCAGCCCGCAGCGCGGATGTACAAGACTGGCGACGCGGCGCGCTACCTGGCGAACGGCGACATTGAATTCGCGGGACGCACCGACGATCAGGTAAAGATCCGCGGCTATCGGGTGGAATTGAAAGAGATCGAGTCGGTGCTGGGATCGTTTGCCGGGGTGCGCGAAGTGGTGGTGGTGGCACGCGAGAGCGAGGGTGAGAAAAACCTGGTGGCTTACGTGGTGCCGTCGCGCGAGCAGACTCCGACCGGCGGCGAACTTCGCTCTTACCTGAAGCAGAGACTGCCGCACTACATGGTGCCTTCCGCCTTTGTTTTGCTGGAGGCAATGCCGAAAACTCCGAACGGCAAAGTGGACCGGCGCGGGATGCCCGCTCCGAAGCCCGCGGATTTCACCGAGCCGAACGAATACATCGCGCCCTCGGACGAACTCGAAACGCAGCTGACCAAGATCTGGGGTGCGGTTCTTGGGGAAGATGCGATCGGCATTCGCGACAATTTTTTCGATCTGGGTGGACACTCGCTTCTGGCTGCGCGCCTCATGCATCGCATTGAGCAGACCTTGGGACAACGGCTGCCCTTAGCGGCATTGTTGCAAGCGCCTACGGTGGAGCAATTGGCAGCGCTGCTGCGGCAGGAGGGCTGGTCGGCCTCGTGGTCTTCGCTGGTGGCGATTCAGGCGGAAGGTTCGCGTCCACCGTTTTTCTGCGTACACGGTGTGGGAGGCAACGTGGTCGGCTTCCGCGATCTGGCACGGCATATGGGAACTGACCAACCTTTTTACGCTCTGCAGCCGCAGGGCCTCGATGGCAAGCGCCCATGCCTGAGCAGCGTTTCGGAAATGGCGGAACGTTACATCCGGGAAATTCGCCGGGTGCAGCCGGAAGGGCCGTACCGGATCGGCGGGTACTCCTTCGGCGGACTCGTGGCCTACGAGATGGCCCAGCAGCTTCGCGCTCAGGAGCAGGAAGTCAGCCTGCTCGCGCTGTTCGACACCTATCCCGGCAAAATGGAATCACGCGCTTCGCAGATGCGCAATCTCTCCAAGCTTCCGCTGAAAGAAGCAGTGACCTTTATTGTGAAGAAGGGCAGCTTCGTCCTGATGACGCTGCGCAAGCGGCTCGAACTTCGGATGCTTCCCCGGCCTTTGCGCAACGTGCGGCAAGCCTGTGCCACAGCGGCTGGGGGATACGATGTTCAACCCTATGACGGCCAGGTCACTTTGTTTCGCGTGAAAGAAAAATCTGCAGGCAGCCTCGACGATCCCTACGCGATCTGGTGGCGGGTGGCCGCCGGCGGAGTCGATCTGCGGGAAATCAACGGCGACCATCTCAGTCTGCTCAAAGAGCCGCAAGTCAGACTGCTGGCCGAAGAATTGAACGACGCGCTCGATCATCCCTCGTCGTCCTCTCCCGAAAATTCGCTCGTGGCGGCCGTGAGCTATTGAGGCTGCATTTCCTGCTTTAGCGGAACTAAGACTTCATAAACAAGATTTCCACGTTCACCGAAAAATAATGAGTTCCTCCAACACAGAAGAATTGCTCGATTCGGAACTGTGCGGCGACTGCGCTGCCGGGCTCGAAGCCCAGCCTGGCAAACCTGACGTTGGACGCTCGGGCAAATTTGCTCGCTGGATTACCAAGGGTGGTCTGGCGATTGTCGATCAGGGCCTGATTTCGGGGTCCAATTTTCTGATCGGCATTCTGCTGGCACGCTGGCTTATGCCCGAGGCTTATGGCGCATTTGCGCTGGCGTTTTCCGTGTTCCTGCTGCTTTCCTACGTTTATCAATCGTTTCTGGCGGAGCCGCAGGCGGTATTCAGCGGATCGGCCTACAGCGGATCGCTGCGCGGCTATCTGAAGACGCTTCTCGGCATCCACCTGATCCTTACTTTTTTTGGCGTGGTCCTTTTGGGAGGCGCGGCGGCGGTTGCCGCGGTTTTAGGGAAGGGAAATGGCCTGCCCGGAGCGCTGGCCGGAGTCGCGATCGCTTCGCCCTGCATTCTGTTTTTCTGGCTGATGCGCCGGTCGTTCTACATGAATATGGCGCCCGGTCGCGCCGCTGTGGGAGCGTTCCTTTATTTCGTGGTGGTTACCGGCGGATTGTTTGTCGCCTACAAGAAGTCGTTGATTTCTCCTTTTTCTGCGTATCTCCTGATGGCGATTGGCGCTCTGGGAACCGGCTTCTACCTGCTGTCGCAAATTAATAAAGTTTTGCCGCAGGATACTGCCATTCCGCCCACTAGGCGCGAGGCCTGGCATAAGCATTGGGAATATGGACGGTGGGCGTTGGCAGTCTCGGTCGTGACTTGGATTCCTTATTACATGTACTACCCGCTCGTCAGCGCGTTTGGGGGCATGGCGCAAGCCGGTCAACTGCGGGCGCTGATGAACCTCTCCCTGCCCATGGAGCAGAGCTACACCGCGCTTTCCATCCTGTTCCTGCCCTACGCGGCTCGCGCATGCCGCGAAAAGGGACTTTCCAGCGCAGGTCCGCTGGTGAGACGCATTACGTTCCTTTTTGTAGTGGGTGCGGTAGCTTATTGGGCCGTGCTCATCCCGCTCAGAGGCCCGGTGTTTCGGCTCTTGTACGCGGGCAAGTACACGGAAGTCGCGCACTTCATTCCCTACGTGGCGCTGGGAACAACCATGTGGGCTGCGGCGTTTGGTCCCGCGATTTTGTTGCGAGCTATCGAGTCACCCGATTCTATTTTTTACGCCCGCCTGGTGGCGAGCGCTCTTTCGCTGGCCGTCGGCGTTCCGGCTACAAAATGGTTTGGGCTGTGGGGCGTAGTGTGGAGCGTAATCATCGCCAATCTGGCGGCTTTCTTAATCTCGATGTACATATTGAACCGCAAGTCCAAATCAGTTTCTCTATTGAATCCAGTCTTGCAGGGTGAGGCCTAGATACTTATGAATCTGAAAGAACTTCGTTACAAGGCGTCGCGAACCAAACTGCGCGCTCCGAAGGCATGGTGGGAGCATCGCGGACTCAACGACAAGGACGTTCTGTTCGCGTCGTTCGAACGCTCGGGCAACACCTGGCTGCGTTTCGTCCTGATGGAAATTCTTACCAAAGGCGACGCCGGGTTTCTGAACGTGAACCAGATCCTGCCGGAGATGGGAACGCACCGCGAGATGAAGCCGGTGCTGCCGAACGGCGGTCGCCTCATCAAGACTCACGAAATGTATCGCTCGAGTTACAAACGCGCTATTTATCTGATGCGAGATTTGCGCGATGTCATGCTCTCCAATTGGGCGCGCGACAAGGAAATGGGTTTCTCCGATTACTTCGATCACGGCAAAGGCATGGACGGATACGTCGAGTCGTTCCTGCAGGGCAAGGTCACCCGCTTCGGATCGTGGCAGTCGCATGTGGCGTCCTGGCTGGACTGTCCCCTGGCGAAGAACGGAAACCTGCTGGTCGTCCGTTACGAAGACTTGCGCAAGGATACGGAGACAGGGCTTTTGGAGATGCTGGAGTTTCTCGGCATCAGCAGTGATCGGGATCGCATCCGGCGCGCCGCCGAGAATAATTCCCTCCGCAACATGCGCGAGAAAGAAGAGAAGGCGAAGAATTCTGGAGCCACTCTGGGCAAGGGAACCTTGCTGCGCAAGCATCGCGTCGACAAGGAAGATGCGCGCTTCGTTCGCACCGG